>Ga0207902_1000011_pt1 | contig 301163 bp, 270 predicted proteins | sample LinPmetageLP45_FD_184056 | JGI IMG/M metagenome (GOLD analysis project Ga0207902, IMG submission 184056) | Marine viral communities from the Pacific Ocean - LP-45 (SPAdes) | ecosystem: Environmental > Aquatic > Marine > Oceanic | place: Pacific Ocean | collected 2011-06-12
CATTATTTAACCCCGCAAGCACTTTCTTAAACTAATTTTAATATTTTTACAAAACATCTATAAACCAATACCTTAAAACTCAAAATAATTTTAAAAGATTCTTAAAAGGCACTCCTATATAGCACGAGAAGAATTCTTGCAGGACTTACAAAGCATCAGAAGTTCGAGATTTTCTAATTTCATTCGATCAACGACATCTCTTAACCCCATTAATTCGTGATTTTATAATCTGCAGCTAAATATGTGCAGATATCTTCAGTAATAGAAGTTCTATTAAACATCACTCCAATATATACATCAACTCATAAAAAATTAGCATTCTATTACAAGAAGAAATTCCAAACTAAACCAAATCGAAAGGTGAAGTCACGGTATGGGTAACCCGGGGCACTGAAGTAATTATTTTCTGATGCAAGTGAATTAATATGTTCAGCAATAAAGAAAATACGAGTTTGACGTACTTTCATATTGAAGAATAAATCTATAAGCGGGAAACCACCAATTTCCTGATCATTTTGAACATAGAACTCAGCTAGCACAGGATCATAACTATTCATATTATATTTAGTGAAATAATTAAAATTAAGTCCAGTCTGAATAAACAGCGCATTTTGAAACCAATTGTCTGTATAGTAAAGCGTATTTCTTGTTTTTAAATCTGGAACATTTAAGTAAGAGTCTCCAGAACTTACATTTTGATAAGCAATAGTATTGTTGAGTCCGAACTTTCCAAATCTAAATTCTTTACTGGCTTTAATCTTTAGATAGGTAATATTATCTTTTGTCTGAAAAGAATTCACTAATGATGACTCTGGATCTAAAGCGAAATATGCGTAATCATTGATATTTACAAAACTTGTTGAGACGTTTAGCCACTTTCCAGATATTAAATCAAAATTTATAGAACTGGTTTTGACATTATCATAAACATCTGCATTATACCAATTGTAGTTTTCATAACTACTCTGATAAAGTAAGTGATTGAAATTTGCCGGCGCAGAATTTAAATGAATTCCCCCAGAAAATTTGGCATCTGAATTTATATTGTAACTCGCTTCAGCTTTAAAATCATAACCATCAAAATCACCTGAAATATTTGTTTGCAGCTCCCCTACTAGTTGAAAGCCTCTATATTTTTTTGAATAGCCTGCACCCGCAGCAATAAGATTGCCAGATAGGATATTAGGTATTCGATTATCTTCTTGAATCAATACCGACTTATAACCATACTTATAATTAGTATGATTAATCTGAAATGAAATACTACCCAATAAATTGTTTGAATATCTTAACCAGAGTTTATTATTTAGGTCTGTACCATCTACCTTATCTTGTATGTCTGAAGTTACAAAGGAGTCGCCAAATAACGCAGAAGGTGAATCTTGACGATATTCATAATATTTATCATCATAATTAAGTATATGGCCAATTTCAATTCTATTATTTGAAATGCTATCTATTTGTTTTATTAAATCATATTTCTGATTAATATAAATACGCTGGCCATCTAAAATACTTTCAGCATCTTCAAAATTGACACTTAAAATAGATCTATCGTCAAACTGACTATCATTCCCTATAAAATTTGATAAAGCCTGATCTGTTAATCCGCCATTTTCTTCATTTAGCAAATCTTGAGCAACATAATGAGCCTTTAACATATATCTATCATTTTTTGATTGATAGTTTGTCGTGAACCTAAAATTACCGGTACTTGTTAAAATATGCTGATACTTTCCAAGACTTCGTAAGCCTTTGTAAGCAATTGAGAAATTAAACTTACGAGAAGTATTCATTGTAAAAAAAGCATCTAAATTTTGACCTTGCTCAAACACACTTTTATAATAAATTTCTGAAAGTGGCGTAGGCACTTCGTAATAAAGCATGTCATTAACTTCTAAATAATTGAAATGTCTTGCCCTAGCACCAAACTTCGGCTTTATATGTTGAGATGAAAAATCATAAATAAGCGTATTATAAGTTTGACCTTCATTTGAAAAAGGCAGTAAGTCAAAATTATCTTTTCTGAGGTAGTTGTATTTATAGAATTTCTGAATAGTTAATGAGGTATCAACGATAGTTGTATCATTATCTACTGTAAACATTTTATATAAATCTACAGGCGGGCGTTCTTGCTTAGTTTTAGCTTTTGGTCTTACTGAACCATTCTGAAGATCGTTCTCTGAACCTAATGTTGCTGGCTCTCCACCTTGAGCAAAAAGTGAACTCCATGAGATTAGAACTATAATAAAAAGTAAGCTATTACGCATTAAAAATGTTTAGGTCAAAAATATAGTTTTTAAACGTAAAGCTGTAAGGAAAATTATGGTATGAAAAAACCACCCGAGTAGGGTGGTTTTTAAAAACTTATAAGTGCTTTAATTATGAGAATTTTTCTTTTGGTTTTAATCAAAATATAACTATATAAACACAATAGTAAAGTCCGAAATAATGTGAATTTATAGATATAACTCTCAATAAATCAAAAATATAAAAGCCGGATGATTTAAAAATCATCCGGCTTTGAGATAAAAATTTTATTTATTCTAATTAAGATTAATTTTGTCCATCTAAATTTGAATTAAACAAAATTTCATTTTGAGGTATTTCGTAAGTTAATTTCTCATCATTATGATTAAATGACTGACCTGCAAAATCTAACCAATTTTCACCACGAGTTCTAGTCTGACGTCTTCTCTTCATAATAAAATATGATTGACCTTCTCCCCATAATTCTAATCTAGCCTGTAGAGCAGCTTCTTCAGCTAAAGCTTTACCAGCAAGACCATCTACGTAAGAACTGTCGTCTAATCTTAAATCTAATAGAGCTTTTAAACTAGCCCTTGCAGCGGTATTATTTCCATTTTCCGCAGCAGCTTCAGCATGTAAAAGATACAACTCAGCAACTCGCATATAGTGAGAATCAGAATCAATATTAGACTGAGGTCCTGAGAACAAACCAAAACCATTGTTTTGTGCTCCTTTGTAATAAAACTTACCTAAAGGTCTTAGAGTTGAACTAAACTGATATTTTCTAATATCATCTGCTCTGAAGTTATTATATAAACCGCGGTCCATCCCTTTAGGATTACCTACAGCCGCATAGCTGTAGCTATAGGCATCAACAAATCCCCACCAAGATAAGAGAGAAGAAAGACCTTGCCCTTCTGCTGTGATATTAATCCCCCACATTACCCCTGGAATTGTATTAATGTCATTAAAACCTCCAACGCTTCCATCTTCATCTGGCAATAATGCTACTTCATCTGCAGTCATAATCGGATAACCCGCATCAATAACTTTTTTTGCATACTCTTCAGTTTTAGGCCAGTTGTTTAAAGCGCCATATGTTTTAGCTAATAAACCTCTTACAATATCCTGATTGATTTCAATTTTTTCTTCTCTTACAAACCCATCTAACAACGTCTCAGCATCTAGTAAATCACTAACTACAAAATCAAAAACATCTTGTAATGGACTCTTAGGCTGATCAAGTTCTTCGGCACTTTTATAAATAGGTAATACAGGTTTTGATAAATCTGATATATCATTTACATAAGCGTGAATTAAGAAAAAGTAGGCATACGCTCTCAAAGCTTTAGCTTGACCAATAGTATATTTTCCTGTTTCAGTTTCAGGCACTACATCATTACCCCCCGAAGCATCAATAACTAAATTAGATAAATTTATAATTCTATAAAGAAATCTCCAAGCACGATAGTTAACATTATTATCAGGATCTAATGTTGCAGTTAACTCTGAAATATCTACCTGACGATTGTAACTCTTACCTAAATGAGCCATATCTCCAGATAATATATCCATCTGCATAAATTGTGCAGTTACACCAAAATCTTCCTGAGCAGTTGTACCTCCACTACCAAAGCGATACATGTTTTCATAAATACCAAGTAAAGTACCTTTTGCTACTTCTTCGTTTATCTCAGCAGCTGCAGCCACTTGAGTATCTGTTAAAACTTCTGTAGGGTAGACTTCTAAATAGTCTTCGCTACAAGAAGCAAGGGATAGCAAAACCCCTGCATAAATAATTTTTCTTAAAGCTTTCATAGTTATTTTTTATAAAGTTAAATTAACACCAAACACAATCGTAGATAGCGGACTGTAAGTGTAAATACTAGAATTACCTGTTACTGAAGTTGAAGGGTTGAAACCAGTTCTTTGAGACCAAAGAGCAAGGTTATCACCAGTTACGAATAGATTTAAATTCTTAAGTCCCATTCTTTCAACAAAAGTAGTAGGCATATCAAAACCTAAACGAATATTATTTAAGGCTAAGAAATCTGATTTTGTTAAGAATCGAGTTGATGTAGCACTCTGCTGAATTTGGAATCTTGCATCCTGACGAGGTATGTCTGTGACATCTCCTGGTGCCATCCAGCGGTTTCTGATATCTGTACTAAAATTATTAGTACCAGCATAATCATTATCCATAAGATTTGCATAAGCACCATCGTATGAATAGCCTCCTAAAGAGTAATTAAACAATGCACTTAAGGTAAAACCACCGTAGCTTGCATTTAATCTAAAAGCACCGCTAATATCTGGTATAGCTGTTTTATCAACAAATCGATCTGCAGCTTCCGCATAAACTTCAGTAATATCCTGTACGATAGTTGCATCAGGATTATCATTCTGGTAACCTGTTAAACTTGTAATAATTACATCTCCACTACCATATTCTCCGTTATTATCAACATCATCAAAGTAACGTTCCCACTGTGCAGCACCATTATCTGAATTTACACCTGCATAAACTGGCATGTACCAATCATATAAAGAACGTCCCGCTGTACGACCATAGCTTCCCTCTTGATCAAATCTTTGCTCCTCACCAGTAGTTGGATCTATTGGTAAAGCCACTAACTCATTGTTAAGCAATTGCCCATTAATACCAACATTTAAACGGAATTTTGGAGTATTAACTACCTTGAAATCTAAATCAAATTCAACACCTGAATTTAACATTTCACCGTCATTTACCTGAATTGTAGCAAAACCATTTGAAGGACCTACGTTTCTAGTAAAGAACATGTCTGTAGTCGTTTTTCTGTAGTATTCGACAGAAGCATCAACAAAATTGAAAAGCTCGAACTCTAAACCTGTATTAAACTGATTAGAACTTTCCCAAGTAAGATCTGCATTACCTCTTACAGCAAAAGCTAATGAGATATTGTTATTTAAGTTATTAATAGAATAAATATTGTATCCAGGATATAGACCACCATAAGAACCATCTGTATCAGAATTACCAATTACTCCATAACTAGCTTTTAATTTTAGGAAATCTATGGCATCAGCGCTCTGAAGAAAATCCTCCTTAGACATTATCCAAGCACCACCTATTGCATAAAAATTACCCCACTTTTCATTTACAAATCTAGAAGATGCATCTCTATTGAAAGTTCCATTTAAGTAATATTTATTTTCAAAATCTAAAGTCACGTTAGCTATATAGCTTTCAGTTTTTTCATTTCTTGTAAATCCATCACTAGGATTGTTTACAACACCATTGCTTATATCTGTTCCGAAAGAAGTAACTAAATTTGAACGACTTGCAAATAAATAATTGAACTCATATTCTGTAGCCACGTGAGATACAAAAGCCGAAAGATTTAAATCTCCAAAGCTTTTAGTATATCTTAATCCTGTTCTTAACGTATAGTTTTTTATCTCAGTACGAGCTCTAGAAACTCTTCCGCCTTCACCTTTAGCAGGACTATAGAAGCGTTCATTAAGATCAATATCTTCATCCATTAAGTATTGATACCCAAAATTATTTTCAAATGTTAGACCGTCAACAATAGCAATTTTAAGATCATTATTAAAGTTAACTGAATTTCCTTTAGCTGAATTAATATTTATTTCTGAGTCTGCAACACCATTCGTTGCAAATCCAAATCCACGACCGTCTTCAAGACCATAATCAAAAAGAGAACCCCCATAAATAGGATCTGGTATTCTATTACCATCTGCATCTCTACGATAAAGCGGATAAATAGTAGGAATATTATCAATCCACCAAAATTGAGATCCTGAATCAGTACTTGTACCATTAGTATTTGTTTCACTTTGAGCATAATTAATCGTAGTAACTGCATCAATTATATCTAAAACTCTATTTGTCGCTGTAACACGCCCATTGAGTCTTTTATAATCTGTATTATTTGCATATCCTATATCATCAATGTAACCGAAAGAAGCATATACCGATGAATTTTCTCCACTATTTGATAATGAAACATTAGCCTCTGTTCTATTTGAACTTTGAAAAGCAAAATCCCCCCAATTTTCTGGAGTATATCTTCTTGTAACACCCGGTCTAACTGTCCCTGTAGTAGGATCTATTAGTTCTGAAACGCCAGCAGCTCCACTATCACTAACATTCCACATGTTATATACTGGAGAAATATCAGAAACATCTGCATTATTACCCTCAAACAAATTTGAATTTGCATAGTTGATAGCTGCAGCTTGATCGCCATTATTTTCTAATAAGCCTCTTTGATATATTCCTTCCCAAGAAATTCCTATGTACTCTTCCGGAGATCTTATGGTTTCGTATCGCTTGATACCTTGGTAATTTGTTCCAGTTTTAACTGAAACATTTAAATTATTCTTCCCTTCACCTTTTTTAGTTGTAATAACAATTACACCATTTGCACCTCTCGCACCATATAATGAAGTTGCAGATGCATCCTTCAAAACAGTAACAGACTTAATGTCATTAGGATTAATGTCATTTAAGCTACCCCCAAAAGGAGCATCATCTACAATATATAAAGGTGCTTGACTACCATTTATAGACCCAAAACCTCTAATACGTACTGTTGAAACACTACCAGGCTGTCCTGTAGTATTAAATACGGCTACACCAGCTGCTTCACCAGCTAAAGCTTGTGAAACGTTTGTAAAAGACTTTTTAGAAAGTTCATCTCCCGCTACGACTTTAGCAGAGCCCGTAAAAGAGCTTTTAGACACATTTCCAAAACCTGTAACTACAACCTCATCGAGTTCTTCTCCTGCTACCATACTGGTATTTATAGTTGAAGATGCACCTACCTTAACAGACATTTCTTGAAAACCAACGTAAGAAAAAACTAAAACATCTCCTTGATTTGCAAGAATGGAATAATTTCCATCAAAATCTGTTTGTGTACCAGTACTTGTACCATTAATAACAACATTAACTCCCGGGAGAGGAACATTGCTTTGATCAGTTACGGTACCCGTAATTGTTTTCTGCTGAGCGAATGCTAACTGTGTGATAAACAGCAAACAAAGCGCAAAGCACCATGTAATTTTTGATTTCATAAATTTATTTATTTGAATTTGCCTTCACAAACATCCTAAAACTTTGTTAGAATTGCAACAAAAACCGTTAAACAATCCTTAAATTAACATAAACAATGCATAATTTTGGAGCCTTATTTGAATTATTATTACAGATTTATTGATCAAATTGTATTTTTAATACTAATACTTTAAAAATAAAATACTATACAATAAATCTCAATATACTCGTTATCAGTCTAATATTAACATTACAGCTTCTAATATTTTCTTTTATAAATGCCTTTAAAACTTTTCTCTCAAACAAAATTTTTAGAATGTGGAACTGACGAAGCTGGTAGAGGATGTTTAGCGGGACCGGTAACAGCCGCAGCCGTAATTCTACCATCAAATTTTAAAAATGAATTATTAACAGATTCTAAGCTGCTTTCACATACCAAACGTGAACTACTGAGATTAATAATTGAAGAGCAAGCCGTTTCTTATAGTATAGCACACGTTTTTCCAAAGAGAATCGATGAAATCAATATTCTTAATGCAAGCTTTGAGGCAATGCACTTAGCAATTTCTCAATTAAGAAAAACTCCACAACATATAATAGTGGATGGTAATAGATTTAAAGAATATACAGGTTATACCCATAAATGCTATATTAAAGGAGACAGTAAGTATATGTCTATCGCTGCTGCATCTATACTAGCAAAAACAGAAAGAGATCGCTATATGCAAGAACTTCATGAGGTTCATCCTAATTATAATTGGTTACAAAATAAGGGGTATCCTACAAAAGCCCATCGAGCAGCTATAAGTAAACATGGCCCTACAATATATCACCGTAAAACGTTTAAACTTTTACCTAGCGAGATAAAATAGAATTCTGAGGTTTTGTTATAAGAATTGCTTCTCTAGACTTCATATCTTTACGTCATTATTAAAGTACTACAGTTTATGAAGAAAATCATTTTGGTCGTTGCCCTACATCTTTTAATGGTTAATTGCGCTCAACAACCCGAAGCAGACACTGATCTTCTACATTTAATACCTCAAAAATCTGCTGCTATTTTGCGCGTTCCTAAATGGGAGAGCCTAAAAAATAGCTTAAAAGCAAATGAATTTATTAATAGAATAAAGCCTACTGGTTTTAGCCATACACTTAGCAACTACGCTAAACTGCTTTCCCGTTTCAATCCTAATCAGGAAAGTTACATCTCCTTTGTTGCTCTAGGAGAAAATGATTATGACATAGCTCTATTTACTGAAGTCTCTGAAAACCTAATTCTTCAAGACTCTTTATTCCGGGAAAATTTGATTAAGACCGATTATGAAGGAACAATCATCAATTCATTTAAGGTTGAAGGTATCGAGGTTTTTTTCATGACAACGAATAATATTCTAATCGCTAGTACCTCTAAGTTAATTTTAGAGAATACCATCTTACAAGGCAATACCGGCAGGGATCCTATCGATGCGTCTCTACAAAAAATGATTAAAACTAGTGATGCGCAGCAACCTAACCTCTACATAAAAGGCACCTATTTTAAACGGATATTTAAAGATCTATTTCCTTTATATAAATTTAGAACAAGAGAAATTCCGTTTGAGTGGGCAGCTATAGATTTAAACTTAAATACTAAAGAAAACCAGTTTAGTGGTGTTATAACCGCAGAAGATCAACAAGATCATACACTAAACCTTTTAAAAAATCTAGAATCAGGCGAATTTAGAGCTGGGAATGTAATACCTATTTCAAGTAGAGCATTTACAAGCTTGCATCTTTCTGATTGGAACCAATACAAGGCTAATCTGGCTACTAAAAGAAATAGCTCTTTGAAAGAATTTACATTTCCAATAGAGGAATTTTTCACGACTTTAGACGAAGTCGCCATTTCTTATACAAACACCGATGCAATTATTATTGCTCATAGTTCAGATACTAAAAATTCGGAAGATGCATTGGCACCTGTTTCCACAAAAAACTCAGTGCACAGAGAAGTTCCTATCTATTCTATTTCAGATTCTTTGGTTTTTGAGAGTCCGTTCTTAGAACTATTAAATCCCCCGGCAGTATATGTCTATTGCAAAGTAGATTCCTATTTTGTATTTGCTAAAACAATTAGTGAGCTTGAGGATGTTATTGCAAACACACAAAATGGCGCTGTGATTAGTAGAACTCCCGCTTATAAGCAACTAGTAAATAAGTTAAGTGATCAATCTACACTATTCTTATATGCTAATAATGATGCACAGAGAAATTATCTATCTACAAAATTAGGCAAAACGGAATCTAGCATATTAACAGATGTTAATCTTGATGATTATCCTAACAGTGCTATTCAGTTTATTCAAGCAGATAATTTCACTTATGTAAATGGAGTAATAAATAAGTTCTCTAAAATAACTGAAGTTTCTCAAGTTACTCAAGTAGCTAGTATTAAACTCGATCAGGATCTATTAGATAGTCCGCAGTTATTAGAAAATTATAGAACTAAAGGTAAAAATATTTTAGTTCAAGATGTTTCTAATACTTTGTATCATATTGATGCTAGCGGAAAAATAGAATGGAAAAAAGAATTAGAAGGCCCTATTTTAGGAGACATTCAACAGGTGGATCTTTATAAAAATGGAAGATTACAATATGCATTTGTCACACCTAATCACTTTTATATATTAGCAAGCGATGGTGATATTGTAAAACCATTTGGATTTAAATTAGAAACTACAATTTCCCAGCCATTGGCAATATTTGATTATGATGGCAATCGTAATTATCGATTTGTAATTACGCAAAGCAACGAATTGAAAATGTATGACAGTAATGCTTCAATAGTAAAAGGTTTTGATTACACAAAAGCTTCTGCAAATCTAAATTCAAAACCCCAGCACCTTCGATCTGGCTCGAAAGATTACATTATCATGCAACTTGAAAATGGACATTTAGATATACTCGATAGAAGAGGTCATTCCCGAATTGATATTTCTGAAAAGTTTAAATTTTCGGGCCTACCTATCTCTTTACGTCAAGGTAATTTTTCCTTTTATGAAGCAGACGGATCTTTAGTTACCATTTCTGAATCTGGAAAAATATCAAGAAATAAGAAGAAACTAACCTCTGGATTTTTACATACAAACATTAATTCGTTTGATGCTACTTTAAATGACAACAAGCTCATCATAAATAGCAAAGAAAAAGAACTCGAATTAGGAATTTATAAAGGCTTGAAATCCTTTATATATAATAAGAAATACTATACTGTTCTTACAGATTTACAAGCAAACAAAGTCTATCTATTTGATCAAAACGGGAATACAGTTCCTAACTTTCCTGTTTATGGTACTTCAAAAAGTGATTTAGGAAATATAAATTCTCAAAAACTAGGACTAGTGACAAAAGGGGAATCTAATAGCGTTATTATCTATCAAATTAATTAAAGTAATACAATTATTTGTTAAAGGGTATTTACCCCTGCAAAAGCCCACACTAATTTTTATAATTTTAATAATCAAAATTTTACTAATGCCTAACTCGCTTATAATGCAGCCATTTAGTTAGACTTCATATCAATTTATACTGAATTGTCTAATTGAATAGTTAATATATAAACTACGATATATGAAGACAATTTACCATCTTTTTAGTTGCATCTTCTTTTTCAGTAGTTATTGCAATTCACAAGAATTGTGTTCAGATTTATTCCTGTTTGATACCAATACGCAATTTGAAATGCGTGCCTATGGAGCCACAGATAATCTGGTTGCTATTACGCATTACGATGTGGAAAATATTATAGAAACTGAAGATGAAAAAAAGGTGATTCTATCATCCTTCAATACAGATTCAAAAAACCTAGAAGGGCCTATTGGAAATGCGGAATATGAAATAGCTTGTAAACAAAATTACCTTGTTTTTCATCATCGCAATATTATACCAGCGTTTTTATATGATGAATATAGCAACCTAGAGCTAGATATCTCACAGGTACTACTTAAAATGCCTGTCAAAATTAAAGTTGGCGATACTCTTAGCGATCTTCAATTTACTATTAAAGTTATTGCAACTCCCATTACTCAAAAATTACATTACACTTTATCAGATAGGTGCGTTACTGGCAAAGAAACCATTAAAACTCCAGCAGGTATGTTTGATTGCATTATAATAGAGTCCAAAACAAGTTTAAAGCCAGAAAATTTAAATGCAGGTTATGTAAAACAGTACTATTCTGAGGGTATAGGCATTGTAAAACAAATAGATTATAATTTAAAAGGACACGTATCTGGTGTAAACATTCTCAGCCAGTTAGATCTTTAAACATCAGATTTAATAATTTCAGCCATAAAAAGATTTGAAAAATGTGTTAGAATTTTTTGTTTAACTTCATTTTCATCAACTTTTGCCTGACCTAGCTCTACATTTAATGAGGTTACGGCTTTCTCTTTAATTCCACAAGGCACAATATTATCAAAATATCCCAAATTTGCGTTTACATTAAATGCAAATCCGTGCATTGTAACCCATCTACTTGCTCGTACTCCCATTGCACATATTTTTCGCGCAAAGGGGGTTCCCACATCAAGCCAGACCCCTGTTTCTCCCGGAGATCTTTCAGATTTAATATTATAATCTTGCAGCGTTAATATAATTGTTTCTTCTAACAGGCGCAGGTACTTATGAATATCAGTAAAAAAATTTTCTAAGTCCAGAATAGGATAACCCACAATTTGACCAGGACCGTGGTAGGTGATATCTCCTCCTCTATTAATTTTGTAGAATGTAGCCTCCTTAGCCTTTAATTGATCTTCTGAAATCAACAAATTACTCATATCGCCACTCTTACCCAATGTATACACATGAGAATGCTCCACAAATAACAAATAGTTAGGTGTTCTTAACTCAAGCTCTTCCCGTCTATTCCTTATTTTAAGATCTAAAATCTTTTTGAATAGCTTCTCTTGATAATCCCAAATCTCTTTATAATCCCGACTACCTAAGTCTTCCAGTATTATTTCTTTATTCATAGTGCAAAGATACAATTACAAACAAGGCTTAAATTATTTTCTGTTTACAATAATTAAAGCTGCAATTATTCCAGGAATCCATCCACAAATTGTTAGCAATCCTACAATTAGTACAGAACCGCAACCTTTATCTAAAACAGCTAATGGAGGCAAAAAAATAGCCACAAGTGCTCGTAAAAAACTCATTATTTTGATTTTTGATGATTGATGAACTATTTGACACAACTAAGAAGCTTTTGTTACAGTTATTGATTTGTCGCAAGCGAGTTGTTATATTTGCGCCTTAATAAATAAGTCTTTATAATTAAGATTTGTAATTATTTAAACGACACGTGTATTTTGAGGTAAATCCTCATCCAATTAAATTCCACTAGGTGGATTAAAGACAGCTTATGCAACTTTCAGAACAGGAGATTATTAGACGCGAGAAACTTGCGGAACTACGTAAATTAAACATAGATCCCTATCCCGCAGATGAGTTTATCACAACTCATAATTCACAGGATTTAAAAGCCAATTTTGAAAACGGAAAAACGGTTACACTAGCCGGTCGTTTAATGACACGTCGTATTCAAGGTAAAGCCTCATTTGCAGAACTTCAGGATGCTTCTGGACGTATACAAGTTTATTTTAACCGAGATGAAATTTGTACTGGAGAAGACAAAACTTTATATAACGATATTTATAAAAAATTACTCGACATAGGAGATATTATAGGTCTCACTGGTGAAACATTTACAACTCAAGTAGGTGAAAAAACTATAATGGTAAAAGAGTTTAAAATTCTAAGTAAATCTCTTAGACCTCTTCCTCAGCCTCGAACTGATGCAGAAGGTAAAACTCATGATGCTTTTACAGATCCAGAACAACGCTATCGCAGACGTTACGTAGACTTAATCGTTAATCGTAAAGTAAAAGAAACATTTATTGCACGTACAAAAATCACAAACACCATACGTGAATTTTTTAATGCTAAAGAATATCTTGAAGTAGAAACTCCTATACTTCAACCGATTCCTGGAGGAGCTTCTGCCCGTCCTTTTATGACTCACCATAATGCACTTGATATACCTCTGTACCTACGTATTGCAAATGAGTTATATCTTAAGCGTCTTATTGTAGGTGGTTTTGATGGTGTGTACGAATTTTCTAAAGATTTTAGAAATGAGGGTATGGACCGCACGCACAATCCGGAGTTTACAGTTATGGAACTTTACGTAGCTTACAAAGATTACAACTGGATGATGAATATGACTGAAGAATTACTTGAGAAAGTTGCTGTAAGTGCAACAGGCAAGAGTAAGCTCACCGTAGGTAAAAATGATATTGAATTTAAAGCTCCCTACCCACGAGTTCCTATTCTTGAAGCCATTAAAGAACATACAGGATATGATTTAAATGGAAAAAATGAAGTTGAATTACGCGATATAGCCCGCAAATTAGGTCTTGAAGTAGATGACACCATGGGCGTAGGAAAACTCATTGATGAGATTTTTGGAGAAAAATGTGAGCATTTATATATTCAACCTACGTTTATTACAGACTATCCTAAAGAGATGAGTCCGTTGACCAAACAGCATCGTGACAATCCAGATCTTACAGAACGCTTTGAATTAATGATAAATGGTAAGGAGGTTGCAAATTGCTATTCTGAGCTTAATGATCCTATCGAGCAGCGTGCTCGTTTTGAAGATCAACTTGCTTTAAGTGAGAAAGGAGACGATGAGGCTATGTTTATTGATCAGGACTTCTTAAGAGCTCTTGAATATGGGATGCCTCCTACAGCAGGAATAGGTATTGGTATAGACAGGTTAGTAATGCTAATGACTAATAATTCATCTATTCAAGAAGTATTATTCTTTCCGCAGATGAAACCAGAACGCAAACCTGTTGAACTTTCAGAAGAAGAAAAAGCAATTTTTACGATTCTGAAAAAAGAAAAAAATATCCCATTAGAAGCGCTTAAAACTGCTAGTAATTTAAGTAATAAAAAATGGGATAAAGGTATTAAAGGCCTTACTAAATTAAAAGTTGCCAAAGTTGAAAAAGAAGGAGAAACTCTTGTCGTATCTCTTATTGAATAATAAAAAAACCTTTAAAAAAAGCCTTTCAGAAACTACTGAAAGGCTTTTTTTTGTTTATTTACTTACCAGAATTTATAGAAGCCTTTCCTCAAATCTGATCTTTGAAATATTTATTTTTCACACCGTCCTTTAAACCTTTTTAATCTATTCGTGTCTTAGATATATAACATTAAAAAATATATAGATATGAAAAAATTAATTGCAATAGTAGCTTTATTCGTTTCAGTAACGGCTTTGGCACAAAATGGTGATCGTCAAGAAAGAGGTAAAAAAATGATGAATGCTACTCCAGAAGAAATAGCAGATATTCAAACTAAAAGAATGACTCTGGCATTAGTTCTTGATGAAAAACAACAGAAAGAAGTTTACAATATAGAATTAGCCAACGCAAAAGAGCGCAAGGCAATGAGAGCTTCTCGAGAAAGCAAAAAAAGTGGTGAAAAACCCACTGAAGCTCAACGTGACACGATGAGAGAAGAGCGTAAAGCAAACTATAGCGCTATGCTAGACAAACAAATAGCTCAACAAGAGAAAATGAAAAACATTCTAAATGAAGAGCAGTTTGACCAGTATCGCAAGATGAAAGCTAAAAGACACGATCGTATGGCAAATCGCGATGGAAGACGCGGTAACAAATCTAAAGACAGAAAAGGTTCTGAAGGTGATCGCAGATAATCGCAAAAACTAGATTTAAAAAAAACCTGAGACTAAAGTCTCAGGTTTTTTTTTAAAATTTCTAATCGATTAATTGCGGTGCCACCTTGGCAACAGCTGTAATCGTATCATCAAGATCTTGATAAGTCAAAGCATCAGTTATAAACCAGGTTTCATAAGCACTTGGCGCTATATAAATGCCTTCATCTAATAATCCATGAAAGAATTTTTTAAAGGTATCATTTGCTCCATTTGATGCAGATTTAAAATCTACTACAGGTTCTGCCGCAAAATGTACCGAAATCATAGATCCGAGTCGGTTTATAGTATGTGTAATGTGATGTGCATCAAGAGCTTCTTTAATACCCCTGTGCAAGTATTCAGTTTTTTCTGATAGTCTTGTAAATATTTCTTTATCGGCATCTAGAGCTTCCAGCATTGCAAGACCTGCTGCCATTGCTAATGGGTTACCACTTAAAGTACCTGCTTGATAAACCGGACCTACAGGGGCTAAATAATTCATAATTTCCTCACGTGCGGCAAAGGCTCCTACCGGCAAACCACCGCCTATAACTTTCCCGAAAGTTACTATATCTGCTCGCACGCCTGTTAATTCCTGCGCACCACCGGCAGCTAATCTAAAACCGGTCATTACTTCATCAAAGATTAATAAAGCTCCGTGTTCAGTACATAACTCACGTAAGCCTTCCAGAAAACCTGGTACAGGAGGAATACAACCCATATTACCAGCTACCGGTTCTATAATTAAGGTCGCAATTTCATTTTTGTTATTTTCAAAAATCTCCTTAACATGTTCAAGATTGTTATACTCAGCAAGCAACGTATCTTTTGCGGTACCTTGAGTAACTCCCGGACTATTAGGAGATCCAAAAGTAACAGCTCCACTACCCGCTTGAATTAAAAAAGAATCTGAATGACCGTGATAGCATCCGGCAAATTTTATAATCTTATCACGACCTGTAAACCCTCGTGCTAAACGTACAGCGCTCATACAAGCCTCGGTACCACTATTTACAAATCTAATTTTGTCAATACCAGGAACCATTTTTACCGCTAACTCAGCAATTTTGGTTTCAATTTCTGTGGGCATACCAAATGAAGTTCCCTTTTGTGCTTTAGCTACTACAGCATCTACAACAGGTTGATAAGCGTGACCTAGAATCATAGGTCCCCAAGAATTGATATAATCTATTAATCTATTTCCGTCTTCATCATAAAGATAACCTCCTTTAGCTTCTTTAACAAAAATAGGATCACCGCCCACTGCTTTAAATGCACGTACGGGCGAATTTACTCCTCCGGGTATTACCTTTTGCGCTTCAACAAATAAAGCACTGCTTCTTTTATAATTCATCATTAAAATCCGTTATACTGTGGGGTTACATTGAGTTGCTGCCCTACATTTATCGTATTATCTCTTAATCCATTATTCTTTTTCAGTTCTTCTACCGTTAAGTTATATAAACGCGAAATACTATAAAGTGTTTCCCCTTTAACAACTCGATGTAGAACGACTTTATCTGAAGGCTCAGGCTTAAAATCTCTAACTTTTGTGCCTAATATTTCAGCATCATAATTATACATAGCGTAACGCTCAATTATTGCTATAAGTTTTTGAGGGTATTTAGGATCTGTAGCATAACCTGCTTTGCGTAATCCCTTTGCCCAACCTTTATAATCATCTGGCTCCAGATCAAATAAATCTGCATAACGCGATCTTCCGGTAAGAAATAACGAGTGATCTCTAAATGAAAATTTAGGATCTCTATATTTTCTGAAACATTCTCCGGCCTCATCATCATCGTGATAAACTACTTCACCCGTCCAATTATGACATTTAATTCCGAAATGATTATTTGCTTTCTTTGTTAAATTCCCGTTACCAGCACCAGATTCCAGCACTGCCTGAGCCATTGTTATACTTGCTGGGATTTTATAAAGACGCATTTCTTCTTTTGCAATAGGTGCAAAATGATTTATATACTCTTCAACACTAGAAAAAGAAGAGTACTCATATGCTTTTTTAGTTTCAACTGAAGTCTCTGCAGGAGTATCTATTGTATCAGTTTTATTAGTGTTTTCATAGGTTTTTGCAGGCCGAGTTGCTAATTTCTTTTTAGCTGCTGCTCTTTTGCTTCCGCCGCATCCTATTAGCAAAATACTCATAATGAGGATTGCAGTTATTTTTCTAATCATAGTATTATTTAATAGTAGGTTTTCCGGCCTTTTGGAGTCGGTTATTAATACCAGCAATTCCCTGTAAACCTCCAGTATGGACCGCTAAAATACGGGTATTTTTAGAAAAATAAGAATTAGAAATCAGATCAATTAAGCCATACATCATTTTACTTGTATACATAGGATCTAGCTGAATCTTGTGATTAACTTTAAAGTTATTTATAAAAGATATTAATTCTGAATTAAACTTTGCATAGCCTCCAAAATTATAATCTTTAATCAATTCCCAATTTTGCTTCTGGGTATATTTTTTAATTTCATTATCTAAGAAATCGCCTTTAAGAGCTGGGAAGCCTATAACTTTTTGATGAGGTAAACTTCCATTAATTATACCAGCGATTGTTCCACCGGTTCCTACGGCGCTAGCGATATAATCAAACCTCGCTGTAGTGGCATTTAGGATTTCTTCACAGCCTTTTACAGCCAAATGATTTGTTCCTCCTTCAGGAATATCATAAAATTCACCATAATCTGCTTTTAATTCTTCCTTAAAGTATGAAGAGGCTTTATCTCGGTAAGCAGTTCGGGTTACAAATTTGAAATGCATACCACAGTTATAAGCAAACCCTAATGTTTTATTCTGTTTAAGTGTTTTATTCAAATCTGCACCTAACTCTTCACCACGTATAACACCAATTGTTTTAAATCCACATAGCGCACCTGCCTTCGCGGTCGCAGCTATATGGTTTGAAAATGCACCTCCGTAAGTAAGTAGTGTATCTTTTTGCTGTTTTTCAGCTTCTAACAAATTATATTTTAATTTTCTAAACTTATTGCCAGAGATTTCGGCGTTGATTAGATCTTCGCGTAAAATTGCTAATTCTACACCTTGATACTCCATTAAGGGTTCAATTATAGTATCAATACTACAGTTGGTTGTTGATTTAAAAAGAATCTCTGTATTTGGCATAGTATGTTTATTGGTGCAAAGTTAAGTCTAGGATACAAAATCTACATCAATAGATGTTAAAGAAGAGTTAAGTGTTAGAGACTTGACTAAAATTATAGGAGGATTCACGTCTATATTGTTAAATATCAGATCAAAAGCACATTTAAATCGATTAAATACTTAATTTTACACTCTTAATAACATAATACGTTCAACCCCTTCTCCACTTAAACATTCCCTAAATGAATAAAAAATTACTCCCATGCGCATTTATACTAATGCTTTTTATTGTGACATCTCAATCGCTTTGCGCTCAAGTAGGAATTGGAACTACTAATCCTGCAAATGGATCTATGCTGGATATAGATGCTTCTGATAAAGGTATTCTAATCCCACGTGTAAATTTAACCGGAACTGACGATACTGCAACCATTAAGCCTGCTGCTACAAAAGGTTTATTAGTTTTCAATGAAGCTATAACTACTGGTGCAAATGCCGTAAATGAAGGTTTTTATTACTGGGATGGAGCCATCTGGGTTGCTATAAATTCATCTGCTGATGCCGGCGAAAATATCTATACGACAGATGGTACGCTTACTGAAGATCGCGTAGTTACACAAGAAGATAAAAAATTAGAATTTACTACAGACGGAGCTCAAGATGCTTTTACATTGAGACGAACAGCTAATGCTAATGCTTCTGGATTAGCGTTTAGAAATTCTGGAAGTTCATATGATGCCTCGGTTTACATGGAATCCGGAACAAATACAGGACTAGCTGTGGCTACTGGTGGCAATAATCCAGATATTACTACTTTGGGTATAACAGCCGTATTTAATAATGATCAAACCACCTCATTTAGTAAAAGCATCGATATTTATGAAAGTGATGCAAATTTAAATGATGTTACCTCGAGTCTCTATTCTAAGGCAGATGATGGAATTCTCGACTTGTATGAGAATAACTCCTATAACCATCGAATAGCAGCTAATGAGACTACTATTTTTAATGAGAAGGGCTATAATTTAAACTTTAGAGTAGAAACGGATGCAGATGAGAATACCTTATTTATACAAGGTAGTACAGATCGCATTGGTATTAAAACAGCTACTCCGCAAGGTAGTCTGCACATTTTTGAAAATACCGGGAGAACACTAGCTGGAAATGCAGGAACAATTGTTTTAGAACACGGTGATGCAGGAGGTCAATCTTCTATATTATTCAAAAGTTCTGTAAATTCCGTGAGCGATTACGGGTATATTAAGTATTCAGATGATGGGAGTGGGAATGGAACCACTTCTGAAAACAGTCTATTAGAAATAGGCGTTCAAAATGATGGCGTAGGTGCTAATCAAGATGATATAAATATTAATCCAACAGGTAATTTGGGAATTAGTAATACAGCCCCAAAAGAAAAATTACATATCGCAGGAACTAATTCTACAGTACGCGTTGATGGGTTGAATCGTACAAATAATGCAAATAACATACAAAATGACCCAATGCCGGTATATGTTGATGATAATGGCACAATGGTTTTACAACCATCGTTAGTACAAACTTATATGGATGTTAATATCAGTGATTTTATAAATGATACAGAGGTGAGATCATCTAATGGAAGTGCAAATTCTATTGAATTATTTTCTCATGAAATAACTTTGAGCCAAGAATCATTGGTAGAAGTTATTTATCAATTTGGAACTAGTGTCTCAAGTTATAATAGATCAGCAATCGTGGATGGCTCTCCTCGAATGTACAGAGGGTGGTTTACTATTGATAACGGTCCGCGCCTAGGATTAGACGGCGGCACTTATACAAATAATCCAGATAATTCTGACCCAAATGGAGATGGGCAGTCGATATATGCTTCTGGTTTATATTTTATTTCGGCTTCTGGTTATACTAGATTACCAGCTGGGACACATACAATTAGAGTATATGGACTTGGTTTTGGTGGAGAGTTTGGTTATACTATGACATTTGGAGGAGGTAATGGTGATAATTTTCAGGTTATCGTTCATCGTTAATTCAAGTACTTCACAAAATTCCAGAATTTTCGGTGCTTTAAATATTCAAAATCTTGCTCATTGCCATATGCTTCCTTTTCGAAGCTGATTGCGCGATAAGCGTCATATCGAGTTTTAAAACGCAAAAAATGAATTAAGAATTCAGTACCGTACCAAATGTAAAATGGAATTATAAGCAATTCGATTTGCTGTCTTAAATGGATGCATTCATGATTTATAAATACAATATCTTTTTTTAGACTTGCACTTTTAACGAGAATAAATGGCCAGAAAGCGCAACCTATAAACTTCTTAAACAATCTGGGTGCGTAAATTATAATAGCCATTTAAAATGTATAATTGTAATCTTAGAATTCGAAATTAGATTTAAGTCTTTATTTAAACAAATCTAAATGATCTTTTATACCTTTAAGTGTGACTCAATTTAAAAAACCTATTCCAGTTGAAGAAGGTGATTATTACCTAACCCCAGAGGGTTATAGATGTTTTACAGAGCAATATCACCTTAAGAGAGGGTACTGCTGCAAGAGTGGATGCAGACATTGCCCTTATGGTTACGATAAAACAAAAGAATAGTTGTATGGTATAATTCTTGATGATTTCTACATAAGAACACTATTATATAACATAAATAAATAGCCGTATGAAAAATTTTAAACTCTTAATGCTAATCGCTGTAGTTACTGTATTCTCAGCGTGTAGCTCTGTGCATGTATCATCAGATTATGATCAAGATGCAAATTTTAATGAGTACAAGTCATTTGCATTTTTTAAACCGGGAATCGATAAAGCTGAAATTTCTGATCTTGATAAAAAAAGAATTTTACGAGCTATCGAGGATAATATGCTAGCAAAGGGATTTGTAAAATCTGATAATCCTACTATGTTAGTTAGTATTTTTACTACAGCTCAGCAGCGAGTGGACGTTTACAACAACTTTGGTTGGGGATGGGGAGCCTGGGGACCTTGGGGGCCTTACGGTGCCGGATTTGGAAATACTGTTTCTCGCTCTACTGAAGGAACTCTATACATAGACCTCATAGATGCTTCAAAAAAAGAACTTGTATGGCAGGGGCAAGGAACTGGCTATCTAGCCAAAAGCGTTGATAAGAAACAAGAGAGAATAAATGAAATTGTGGGAGAAATAATGCAAGAGTATCCTCCTAAACAAATGGCTTCTAATTAAGAAGATAAAAAAAGCCCTCAGTTGAGGGCTTTTTTTATGCGTATGCTTTTAGTTTTTCTTTAGTAAATTCAGATAGCACGAGGCTCCCGCTAATTTCTGCGCGTTCTGGTAATAATGCTGGCCAATTATGTGTGTCTCTCCAAAATACGTGTTTAGTTTCTTTTAATGCAACAGGGTTATAAGAGGCTAAATTTTCTGCTAGTGAATCGATTGCCAGATCCATCTCCTCAAGGCTATCATATACTTCAGAATAAAGACCTTTTTCTTTTGCCCATTGAGGATCGTAAAATTTAGTAGCATTCAAAGTAATTTCTGAACTTGCAGAAACACCCAATTTCCGCGTGACTGCCGGTTCAATTACAAAAGGTCCGATACCTATTGATAGCTCACTTAATTTTATCGCTGCAAATTTTGTTGCAATGCAATAATCTGCAGCTGCCGCAATACCTACACCCCCGCCTACAGCCTTTCCTTGAACTCTAACAATTATAGGTTTTAAGCAAGCGCGCATGGCTAGAATTACTCGTGCAAATCCCATGAAAAATGATTTCCCTTCCTCTTTAGTAGTAATTGCGATAAGCTCTTTAAAGCTTGCTCCCGCGCAAAATGTGCGATCTCCTCCACTTCTTAAAATAAGTACCTTTACTTGATCATTATTTTTTGCATCAGTAATTTTTTCTTCCAGCTCATTTAAAATCACACTGGGAAGTGCATTATGATCGGGTGTGAAAAAGGTTATTGTACCTATAGCATTCTCAATTTCAAGTCTAACAAAAGAACTTTGCATAAATATTTTTACTAAATGATGATAATTATTAAATATTCCTCAAATTTAAACTTCTAAACTAAGAATGTCAGAAATTTGACATTGTCAATTTGGTGACAACCTTTGTAAATTTGATTTTATGAATTCAGCATTAGATAAAAATATAGAAACTAATCCACTTATAGAGCGTCTTCCTGCTCATTTAAAGCAATTCATAAAGCCTCAGAACTATGAGGAATATACTCCCATAAATCAAGCTGTATGGCGCTATGTTATGCGCAAAAACTTTGATTATCTAGCCACCGTCGCACACAAATCTTATGTAGATGGTTTAAATAAAACTGGCATTTCTATAGATCACATACCTAATATGTACGGTATGAACCGAATTCTAAAAGAAATAGGATGGGCTGCTGTTGCTGTTGATGGATTTATCCCTCCCGCTGCATTTATGGAGTTTCAGGCTTATAAAGTTTTGGTCATCGCTTCAGATATAAGACAATTAGAACATATAGAATATACACCTGCACCAGATATTATTCACGAGGGTGCCGGCCATGCCCCTATAATCGCAAATCCTGAATATGCAGAGTATTTAAGACGCTTTGGGGAAATAGGCTGTAAGGCAATCTCATCTGCAAAAGACTATCAGCTATATGAAGCGGTGCGTAAACTTTCAATCTTGAAAGAAGCGGAAGACACATCTGCTGCAGAAATTGAAGCAACAGAAAAAGAAGTTGACTATTTACAAAAAAATATGGGCGTTCCTAGTGAAATGGCTCTGATACGTAATTTACATTGGTGGACAGTTGAGTATGGTTTAATAGGCACTATAGAAGATCCGAAGATTTATGGTGCAGGCTTGTTATCTTCTATAGGAGAAAGCGCCTGGTGTATGACTGATGCTGTAAAGAAAATAGCATATAGTCCCGAAGCGGCATATCAAGAATTTGATATCACAAAGCCACAACCACAACTTTACGTTACTCCTAACTTTGCCTATTTAAGTGAAGTATTAGAAGAATTTGCAAATACAATGGCACTTCGTGTAGGTGGTCCTGAAGGTATCGAAAAACTCATAGCAAGTAAAAATTTAGGGACTATTGAGCTTAGCACCGGACTGCAAATTTCAGGCGTGTTTGAAAGTATGATATCTCATAAAAATAAGGTCGCTTACATTCAAACTAAAGGAGAAAGTGCTTTAGCTTATCATGAAAAGGAATTGATAGGTCACGGAGTTTCAAATCACCCAAATGGTTATGGATCTGCTTTAGGAAAACTAGATGGTATAAACCTTGCCATCGAAGACATGAGTCCTAAAGATTTACAAGCCTACAAAATTTTTGAAGGAGAAAAAATAACTTTAAAATTTGAAGGAGACATTATTGTTAGTGGTGAGATAATTACAGGAACGCGTAATCTTAAAGGTAAAATTATCCTTATCAGTTTTAAAGACTGTACAGTTTCTCATAACGACACCATACTTTTCAAACCAGAATGGGGTGTTTATCACTTGGGAGTGGGTAAACGCATTGTTTCTGCATTTTCGGGCCCTGCAGACTCCAACTCATTTAATCTGGTAAATCATAAAGTAAGCAGTACGACTCTAAAACCAAAAAAATCTGATGCACGTAAAGAATTAGAAGATCTATATCTGGCTGTGCGCAATTACAGAGAAGGAAAAAACACAAAATTTTCGCCGGAAGCTGTATTCGATATTTTGAGAAAACACCATCCTACCGACTGGTTACTTTCCATTGAGCTTTATGAAATTGCCGTAATGGATGACATGAAAAAATTAGAGCGCGATATCGCTGAATATCTTACTACTATATCTACAAAAAGACCTGCAATAAAACATTTAATAGATGATGGTATGCAGCTAGTTAATCAGTTTCAGTTAGGTTAAAGAGTTTTTAATAGACTCTAAATTTTCTATGGTAATAGGCTTAATTACATAGTTAGAAACTCTATTAAACTGCTTAGCTCTCTTAAGATCCCTTGGATCTATTGATGAGGTAAGGATATAGATTGTAATTTCTTTAGGCGGATTAGTCTTTGTAAATTCTTCTAGAAACTCCCATCCATCCATTACAGGCATATTTAAGTCAAGAAGAATAAGCTGCGGGATATCTCCTCCTTTATTTATAATTGCTGTCAAAGAATTTAGAGCTTCTTGACCATTAGCAAATACTAGAAAATTCTCACAAAATTCTGTGAGTTTCATCATTTTTTTGATTCCGAAAACAAAGATGGGATCGTCATCTACAATACAGGCAAGTTTAATTTTCTTCATGTAATTTAATTATAAATGTGGTCCCTTCTCCTACTTTACTTTGAACAGTGATAGCACCTCCCATAACTTCGACCTGAGATTTAGTCATATACAGTCCTAATCCTCTAGCATCTGAATGTTGATGAAACGTTTTATAAAGCCCAAAAATACGATCCCCATAACGTTCAAGATTTATTCCTAAGCCATTATCAGTAGCGGTAATGATAACATAACCATTTATACGCTCTGCAGATAGTTGCAACCAAGATCTACGCTTGGGATCTCTATACTTAATAGCATTGGTTATAAGATTAAGAATAATACTTTCCATATAAGCCGGAACTGCATACACTCTAAAGTCTTCTGCAACTCTATTAACGATTTGAAAATTCACCTCAACCATTAAACCACGTACCGAGCGTATTCCATTCTCAATAAACTTATATAGATTAACTTCTTCTTTTTCCTGAAAGTTTATATCTACAGAAACTACATCATTTAAATGCGTTATAGTTTCAGTAAGCATAGATGACGCCTGCACAAGCATTTCAAATTGCATCTCACGTTCCTCTTCTTGTTTCTCGTTTTTAAGGAAATCGATTAACATTCCAATATTGCTTGAGTGTGATCTTAGGTTATGAGAAACAATATGTGCAAAATTTATAAGCCGTGTGTTTTGATTTGTTGTAACCTCTACAAAACGATTTATCTCATCATTTTTCTTCTTAAGTTCTGTAATATCTTGAATCTGTGCAATAATTTTTTTTGGAATCCCTTTAGAATCACAGTTTAATGAGAAAAAAGTTTTGGCTAGAATTGTATTTCCATCTTTGCCTACAAACTTTTGTTCATTTTCAAATTTTCTTGAATTTTGGTGCAGTAAGTTTTTGATGAGCAAATAATTTTTCTGAAACTCTTCTGGCTCATATAAATCTGTAATCTTCTTTTTTATAAACTTATTTCTACTGTATCCAAAAACTTGTTCTGCAGCAGCATTAACTTCTAAAATTTTAAAATTTTCAATATCTATGATTAAAAATGCTATAGGAGTATTTTCAAATGCAAGTCTAAATTGCTCTTCGCTAATACGTAATTGCTCATTTTTTAAAACGCGATCTGTTATATCTTGAAAAGTACCTAGTAATCTAACGCACTTTCCATTTTCAAATTCTGCCTGGCATTTTGCATTTACATATATTTCTCGACCAGAATAAGTGATTAAAGTAAAGTCTTCATCCCACGGCTCCCCATATTCTATGGCTCTATCAATTACTTGAGTAACTAACTCACGATCTGCTCCTTCTTTATAGAAATTTATCCCAGTTTCTAATTCTACCTCAAAATCATCTGGTATCTCGTGAATTTTACGAGTAACCTCAGACCAGTAAATAGATTTTGTGCTTAAGTTTAATTCCCAAAAACCTATAAATGCAACATTATTAGTTTGCTTTAAAAGTTCTTCTTTACGATATTCCTCTGGTTTAGTATATAAAATACGTTGTGCTAAAACCAACGGCTCTACCTCATTTTCAAACTTGCTAAATTTATACTTATACCGAATTTTCTTAGCCGGAAGATCTTCTACAAAATAGGAAGTATCAAAATTAAATGCCTCTTTGAGGCTGGCGTCAAACCTGTCTAACAAATCAGATTTTGAACTATTTACTTGTGCTAATTCAAATTGCACACCACTCTGCCATTCTTTAGATGAAGCTAACAAATTGAGCTTTCTATCATATACAGCCATAGATCCTGGTAATACATTAATAGCTTGAACTGTGGAAGAAATGTTTTTCATTAGTCTAATCTTTAAAGGAAAATTATTTTAAAATATTCCTCAATTCCTGAGAATCATTAATTTCTGTGGTATCGTATTTCAAAGTCCATCCGAGAGTATTTACCGCCACATATATATTAGAAAGTTCAGCTATAAGTCGGTTTTCTGCATTTTTCCTGAGGTCTGAGGCCTCAACTTTCTTTTTCACACTAGCCGTTACTCGCTTTTTAATCGTGTTATAATCTGATGCATCAAATTGATTTAAGTAATCCTGACTTACGTCATAATATTCAATATCTGGATTGATATTAATCTCAGCTTTTGGAATATGGGTTATTGTAATCGTTTTGTTAGAAACATCTACATCTGTTTCCAGAGCTCTTAAATCATATGCAATAGTAACTTTTGCGTTCACTACAACCAATGCCTTTTTATTTGCCGTCAAAAGATCAAGATACATTTTCTTAGAATCCTTATACGTAAATACCTGAGCAAATGAACCTTCGGTCACTACTAACTTACCTACATTCTTAATCTCTTTTTCAATCAATTCAGTAGCTTGCGCTAGTTCGATCCGTTGATCACTTTTATCTTTAAAGTAGAGATATGTAAAAATACCTAAAACGATAAGTATAATAACAATGAGAATTTTGCGCATAAATTGTGCTACTTATGAAGTAAATTTTGATTAAAAATAGCTACAATTAAATTAAAAAAAAACTTACGCCTAGGTTTTGTGAAACTTTAAACTAGAGATTTTGGTGTTTCTTTAGTCTAAACCGAATCTACTTATAAGAACTTCAAAATATGCTATCACTACATTTTAGGAATTCACGATCACGTCTATTTTTTAAATCTCAAAGTTGTAACCACTTTCTCTGAGTTCTTCATATTTTTCTGAATCAAACCGATATAAAAAAGCACCGCGCTTAGATCCTGATTTATCCTTTTCCTCAAGCTTAATTAGCACCTTGTGAGAAAGAAGCTTTTTTCTAAAATTACGGGGATCTAATTCTCGCTGGTAAATTGCCTCATACAGTTTTTGCATTTGAGGTATTGTAAATTTTTCTGGCAAAAGCTCAAAACCTATAGGTTCATAACGCGCTTTGCGTCTCAAAATAGCTAAAGCATCTGAGACCATTTTATTATGATCTAATGCTAATGTAGGTAGATCTTTTAACGTATACCAGTAAGCACCATGCTCTTCTACTAGTTTTTTATCATAATCACCTATGCGTATAAGTGCATAATGCGCAACGGATAAACAACGATAACCCGGATCACGATCTGCATTGCCGTACGTTTTTGATTGTTCTAAATAAAGCTCACTCAGCCCTGTAATTTCTTCTAATACACGTCTGGCAGCATTATTAACATCTTCATCAAGCTTAACGAAACTACCTATTAACGACCAGATGCCTGCGTCTGGTTCCTGTTTACGTTTAAAAATAAGTAGCTTAAGATCACCATCATCAAAACCAAAAATTATGCAGTCTGTAGCGACATAAATCTTGTCGTTTTTTGAATAAAAATCCTTATGCTGAAGATTCATTTTTTTGGCAAAACTTAATGTCATACTTAATTTTATGTATTGAAAACGGATCTCTAAATTTAATCAAATACCCAAGTAATTAGACTTTTAAAGCAGCATAATATTATTACACTTAATTCAAAATATTTTAAAATTGTATATGTGGAAAGCTGTCTTGTAAATTATGAATCTTATTCTGTAAGTTCTTCAGGAAATCTTGATGATTTTTAGATTCAGGATTAAAAGCTCTATGTGATAATCCTCGTTGTACCTCATCTATACGTTTTAATACTGCCTGAGTTTCAGAAGAAAAATAACTAGAAGAAAACCGTTCCCAAATATAATCTACAGCCAGATCATTAGGGTGAATAAGATCTCTATCATAAAATCTATAGTCTCTTAATTCATCCATCATTAATTCATAAGATGGAAAATAACCCACGTCTGTATGGGAATCAAGTATATTATGAATTGCCGTGATAAGGTGGGCTTTGCTACGTTGATTTTCAATAAAACCATCCTTTATATGGCGTACCGGAGAGACTGTAAAAATTATATGTACATCGGTATTTAACTTATAAATCGAATTTATAATTCGGATAAGAGCGTTTTCTATCTGCGCTGGTGAAGCTAACTTTTTGTCAAATTCACGTTGTGGTATTTTATGGCAATTAGCAACAATTTTATGTTCTAGCTTATAGTCATAACCCCAGGCTGTTCCCAGTGTGATAATGATATGTGACGATGCCCCACAACTTGAAATCAATGTTTCTAGAGCAGAATTTAAATTTTCTAAAATTCCATTTTGATGAGTATCATTTAATTGAGAATGAGCATCGAATGAAACATAAGCCTCATCTACCTTTAAGACATCCGAAGCAGTAAATTTTTTAGTATTAGCAGCATACTCAAATGTACGCGCTATAACTTCTGGGTGAAATAAAATCCCAAAGGGGTTTACAACCGACTTAAATTTAAAATCAATTAATTTTCTCCCTATATTTTCAACAAAACAGCTACCCACTAAAAGAAGCTGAGAATCAATATGTATCTGATTCTCAAACTGCTTTAAAGGTATAATTGTCTGTAATTTCAATAGTATTTAATTTAAATAATCTTTTACAGCTTCTAAAGCCGCTGCTATTCCTTCGGGATTTTTACCTCCTGCGGTAGCAAAAAATGGCTGCCCGCCTCCTCCACCTTGAATAAATTTCCCAAGTTCACGTACAATTGTACCGGCGTTTAAGTTCTTCTCTTTTACTAAATTTTTATCTATATAACAACTTAATAAAGCCTTACCACCCTGACGAGAAGCTAACAGGATAAATAAATTTTCAATTTCACCACCTAATTGAAATGAAACATCCTTGATTCCGTTTGCGTCAAGATCTACTTCTCGCGCCAGAAAATTTATACCGTTTACTTCCTTAACTTCAGTTTTGAGTTCGTTCTTTAAACCCTTAGCTTTTTCAGCTAATAGAACATCAAGTTGCCTTTTAAGTTCATTGTTCTCTTCTTGTAAGCTACCTATAGCTTTAGCAGGCTCTTTAGAATTATTAAGTAAGTCTCTTACCGCCTCTAACTCTTCATCTTGATCTTCAAAATACCCCATCACCGCATCTCCGGTAATTGCTTCAATACGTCGAATACCTGCTGCAACCGCTCCTTCAGACTTAATTTTAAAATACCAGATATCTCCAGTGTTTGCAACGTGCGTACCTCCACATAACTCCATTGATTTACCAAAACGTATAGCACGCACTGCATCTCCATATTTTTCTCCAAAGAGCGCTATAGCACCTTCGGCAATCGCCTGATCATAAGGAATTGCACGCTGCTCTTCCAAAACTAATTGTTCTTGAATACGCGCATTTACAAAAAGTTCTATTTGCTTGAGTTCGTCTGCAGTTACTTTTGCAAAATGAGAAAAATCAAATCGCAAATAACCACTATGAACCATAGATCCCTTTTGCTCAACGTGCGTACCTAAAATAGAGCGCAATGCTTGATGCAATAAATGTGTTGCGGTATGATTAGCTGCAGATCTGTTGCGTTGCTTTTGATCTACAATTGCTGTAAAAGTATCGGCTATATCTTCAGGCAGATTTTTTGTAATATGAATTATTAGATTATTTTCTTTCTTAGTGTCGGTTATATAAACCACATCACCATTAGCTGATTCTAAGTAACCTTTATCTCCTACTTGTCCTCCTCCTTCAGGATAAAAAGGAGTCAGGTTAAATACTAACTGATATTGATCTCCCTCCTTTGCTGTATTTATTTTGCGATACCGCGTGATTTTAACCGGAGTTTTTAAAGTATCATATCCTACAAACTCTTCTTCTGCATCATCCTGTAACACGGTCCAGTCTCCAGCTTCAATTTTACCGGCAGCACGAGAACGGTCTTTTTGTTTTTGTAATTCTGCCTGAAATTCTTTTTCATCCAGAGTGAATCCTTTTTCACTTAAAATAAGAGCTGTCAAATCTATCGGAAAACCGTAAGTATCATAAAGTTCAAAAGCTTTTGTTCCTGATACTTCTTTACCGGTAGTATCTGCAATAATGGAATCTAAAAGAATTAAACCTTGATCTAAGGTACGTAAGAAACTTTGCTCTTCTTCTTTAATCACATTGTAGATAAGATTCTCCTGTTTCTTTAATTCAGGAAATGCTTTCCCCATTTCTTCAGTTAAAACAGCTACAAGCTTATATATAAATGGTTCTTTAGTATCTAAGAACGTAAAACCATAACGTATAGCTCTACGTAGAATACGTCTAATCACATAACCAGCTCCGGTATTACTAGGTAATTGACCATCTGCAATAGAAAATGCAACTGCTCTAACGTGATCTGCAATTACGCGTATTGCTATATCCGTTTCTTCTTTAACAGCGTATTTAGAATTTGTAATAGTTTCTATTTCTCGTATTAACGGGGTAAAAACATCTGTATCGTAATTAGATTTTTTATCCTGAAGTGCCATACATAGGCGTTCAAAGCCCATACCTGTGTCAATATGTCTTGCAGGCAAATTTTCTAAACTTCCGTTAGCTTTTCGGTTGTATTGTATAAATACCAGATTCCATACTTCAACTACCTGAGGATGATCTGCATTTACCAGAGAAGCTCCAGAAACTTTAGCCTTTTCTTCCTCGCTACGTAAATCAATGTGAATTTCTGAGCAGGGTCCACAAGGGCCCTGATCACCCATTTCCCAGAAATTGTCTTTTTTATTTCCGTTTAAAATACGCTCTTCAGATAGATGCTTACTCCACAAGTCGTATGCTTCGGTATCGCGCTCAAGATTTTCACTAGTATCACCTTCAAAAATGGTAACATATAGCTTGTCTTTATCTATTTTATAAACTTCGGTTAGTAGTTCCCAAGCCCAGTTAATAGCTTCTTCTTTAAAATAGTCTCCAAAACTCCAATTACCCAGCATCTCAAACATAGTGTGGTGGTAGGTATCTTTTCCTACTTCTTCAAGATCATTATGTTTACCACTTACACGTAAACATTTTTGAGTGTCAGTAACACGGGTATTCTTAGGAATGCTATTACCAAGAAAAAATTCCTTAAATTGGTTCATTCCTGCATTGGTAAACATCAAGGTAGGATCATTTTTAATGACCATTGGTGCAGAGGCAACTATGGAATGATTTTTGGACTTAAAAAATTCTAGAAATTTATCGCGGATTTCTTGGGATTTCATGTGCAGATTTTAATAGCGTTTGGCAAATTTAAATTAACGCCAAACTATTTTTTATATTTGTTCGTTTCCCCTTTTAATAAGCGGATTTTTAGCCGAAAATTTTAACGCAAAAATAGAATAAATTAGCTAATGTCTAAGGTTAAATATTATTACGACAGAGATACCCTTTCTTATAAAAAAATTGAAAAGAAAAAGGGTCGTAAGTTAGGTTATGTCTTTTTATCTATTGTGGCGTCATTTCTAGCCGGTTTTATATTACTTCTAATTTATTTAAATATTCCCGATTTAGAAACGCCTCGTGAGAAAGCCTTACAACGCGAGTTGCAGAATATGAAAATGCAATACGGCGTACTCAATAAAAAACTAGATCAGGTGCAAACCGTTTTAGAAGAGATTGAAGAGCGCGACAATAACATATACAGACTTTATTTTGAAGCAAACCCCATACAAGATGAGCAACGTAAAGCTGGTTTTGGCGGTGTAAATAGATATAAAGACTTAGAAGGTTACGACAATTCAAAACGCATTATTGAGTCTAGTAAACGTCTCGATATTTTAACAAAGCAGCTTGTGGTACAAAGTAAATCTCTAGACGAGATAGCTGTGCTGGCAGAGGAAAAAGAAAAACTTCTTGCTGCAATTCCTGCAATTCAGCCTGTAGCAAATAAAGATCTTACCAGACTTGCCTCTGGTTATGGCTTGCGATCTGATCCTTTTACAAAAGAACGAAAAATGCACTGGGGTATGGATTTTACGGCTCCTCGAGGTACGCCGATCTATGCGACCGGTGATGGAGTTGTTGACCGAGCAGACAATAACGCCACTGGTTATGGCAATCACATACGTATTAACCACGGCTATGGCTACGAAAGTTTATATGCGCATTTGTACAAATACAATGTTAAACCAGGCGCTAGAGTTAAACGTGGCGATTTAATAGGTTTTGTAGGAAGCACAGGGCGATCTGAAGGGCCTCACGTGCATTATGAGATCTTTAAGGATGGAGAACGTATAAACCCAATTAATTTTTACTACGGAAACCTTTCACCAGAAGAGTTTGATGTAATTTTACAAAAAGCACAACTCGAAAACCAATCTCTGGATTAATGCATATTCAATTACCCGAAAAACTATATTACAGTATTGGCGAAGTGGCTGATGCCTTTGATGTAAACACATCTCTTATACGCTTTTGGGAAAAAGAATTTGATGTATTAAAGCCAAAAAAAAATGCTAAAGGTAATCGTAAATTCACGCCTACAGACATAAAAAATCTTGAGCTTATTTACCATCTCGTAAAAGAACGAGGCTTCACACTAGAAGGAGCAAAAACACATTTAAAAGAAAATAAACAACAAACATTAAATAAATTTGATCTCATCAGAAAGTTAGAGAATATAAAAGCTCAACTTCAGGAATTAAAAGATCAACTCTAACCAAGTAATCATGAAAAAAGGAATTATCGCACTTATTGTAGTAGTTATACTGGGTATTATTATCTACAGTTTTTTTAAAGGTTTTTACAATACCGCAGTAACACTACAAGAAGATGCTACGGCACAATGGGGTAACGTAGAAAGCTCTTATCAACGACGATCAGATCTTATCCCAAATATTGTAAATACAGCTAAAGGTTATGCAGAATTTGAGCAAAAAACTTTAACCGATGTTATTGAAGCTCGCTCTCAAGCTACAGGTGTTAATATAGATCCTTCTAATATTACCCCAGAACAATTAGCACAATTTCAGCAAGCTCAAAGCGGTGTGAGTTCTGCTTTATCAAGGTTATTAGTAACAGTCGAACGTTATCCTGATTTAAAAGCAAATGAAAATTTTAAAGAGCTTATCAACGAATTAGAACGTACTGAAAACCGTATCAATGTTGAGCGTAACAGATATAATGAAGCGATCGCTCCCTACAATAAACACATTAAGACATTTCCAAATAATATCGTAAACAACTTTATAGGAAACTTTGAAGAAATGGGTTATTTCAAGGCAGACGAAGGTGCACAAAATGCTCCCGATGTAAATTTTGATTTTAACAATAAAGAGGCGGCATAATGGCATCTCTGGTAGAAGAATTTTTAACTGCAGAAGAAGAACAAGAAATTGTAGAAGCAATACGACTGGCAGAATTAAAGACTTCTGGTGAGATTCGTGTTCATTTAGAACGCACTTGCAAGGGAGAAGCGCTAGAACGTGCTAAAGTACTTTTTCATCAATTAAAGATGGATAACACTAAAGCTGAAAATGGAGTGCTTATTTATGTTGCTGTAGATGCCAAAAAATTTGCGATTTGCGGTGACCGTGGTATAAACAATGTAGTTCCTTCTGATTTTTGGCAGAGTACAAAAAACCTTATGCAAGCAGCATTTAAACAAGGTCATTTCAAAAATGGCCTTGTTAACGGTATAGAGTCTGCGGGTAAACAACTCGCCGAATTCTTTCCGTGGGATGAAGATGACATTAACGAACTTTCTGATCAAATTTCGACCTCTTGATATATCTATTTAAAGTATTTAATTTACGACAAGCATTTCTAATTGTCTTTATCCTTAGCTTTTCTGTTAAAGGCTTTGCTCAGTTTGATATCCCTGAAAAACCTTCAGAGCAAACGAGCGTTTACGATTACGCAGGACTTTTAAGTTCTGGTCAAAAATCTGCCTTAGAGAAAAAGCTAGTAAAATATAGCGATACCACTTCTACACAAATTGTCGTTGTTGTAATCCCAAGTACAAATGGAGAAGATATAAGTCTTCTGGGTGCAAAATGGGGACAAAAATGGGGAATTGGTCAGGCAGATAAAGATAACGGAATTTTAATTACTCTAGCTACGCAGGATCGTAAGGTAGATATTAATACTGGTTACGGTATAGAGACAATTATTACCGATAGAATGGCCGAGCAGGTTGTTAATCAAGTAATGATTCCGCAGTTTAGAACCGGGGATTTTTATGCTGGATTAGATCAAGCTGCAGATACGCTGTTTCAAATGCTTAAAGGAGAATATCAAGGTACTCGCCAAAAAGACAACTCAAATCCAGTGAGCCTGCTTCCTATAATTATCATATTTATAGTAATTATTTTTATCCTAAGTCGTACTCGCGGCGGCGGTGGCAAAAATGGCGGACGCCGTAATGGCGCGGGCAGTTTACTAGACGTGATTATACTAAGCAGCTTAGGCCGAGGAGGCTTAGGCGGTGGTGGTTTTGGAGGATCATCTGGTGGAGGCTTCGGTGGCGGAGGCGGTTTTGGAGGAGGCTTCGGTGGCGGAGGCTTCGGAGGTGGTGGAGCATCTGGAGGCTGGTAATGCCTTTTCAAACTAAAAATTAATATTCAGCAGTGGGTTATAATTAACTATAGCCCACTGCTGAATTTTTAATCCCACCAGGAATTTTCTCTAACCTCTCCTTTTTTACCTAGTGTATTAAACTTATAGCTGAAGCTTAACATAAAGTATTGTCTCAAAACAGTACTTTGAACATCTTCAACATAGGACTGTGTTGCATTTCTTCTCGAATTAGTATTTTGATCAAGAAGGTCATATACTTTAAAAGTCAATAACGATTTGTCATTCATAAATGAATACCCTAATGAGGTATTCCAGAAAACTGCATCTTTTTGAAATCCGCTGCTCACATTAGGATTATATACATATCGAATATCGTTTTCCCAGGTCAACCACTTAGGTAGATATGTTGTCGTGCGCAAACGCAGATTGTGTTGTGTAAAACTACGCCCTTCAAAAAAATCCCGATTGAATGAGGTTTCTGTAAAGTTGATTCTGTACTCTGGTCTAAATTCAAAAAGATCTTTCCATACAAATCTAAAATTAATAGAAGGAGTATAGGTTTTTGTGAGATTAGCATATTGCTCTGCGTTGAAAAAGTTTACATACCTGTTTAGATTTGCATCTATTCCTATATCTGCCTTAACAGATCGCAGACTATCAAGCTGAAAATTTTTACTATAACTTAAACTTCCGTAAATGTCATAAATACCATCGACATTGGTAAATGTAGTAGACCGCACAAAATTATCATCTACCGTTGTCTGATTTACTACTCTATCATTTGTAAAGCTCATTCCCAGATAACTGTAATAACCCGTGTTTGTAGCCCAGTCAAAATTATTTAAACCCATATACAGTGAATGTCTATTTGTAGGGTTGAGATTGGGATTACCTTGTATTGTATTAAGCGGATCTGATACATCTACATAAGGAGATAACTGACGTACTTCAGGAGCGGTATTACTTAGTCGGTAATTTGACCAAAAGCTCATTTTCTTGCTAAAGCTATATCGTAAATTAGCTCGGGCTTCAAATGCATCAAAATTGTTTTCAAAATCTATATTACGTACCCGATCACCGTTACTATCACTTAACATTTCTTCACCTGTAAGCGTTCGGTTTACATAAGCAATTGCAAGCCCAGCATTCATTTTTTCAGAATTATATTTCAACCCTATTTCTGGTCTACTCACTTCATTTCTACTTTCAAAATCTGTACTTTGTGGCAGTATAATTTGATCATAAATCTGCGTATCCTCATTAAAACTATACACCAATTGCTCATTAGATCGATCTTCGACATTGAATTCGTACTGGGTTTCTAAGTGTAATTTTTTAGCAATAAGTGGTAGTCTCCAGGTGGCACTTGCCTTTATATTATTTATCTTATCATTTCCATCTGTAAATTGATTTCTGATGGTTTCTTGTGCATCATCACCAAAGACCTGTGTTTCTGAATCAATATAATCATCTCTATCATTATCATTAATGGATACCGTGGCATCTACACGCACAAATCCTCCTCCAGAACCGTATTTTTTTGTTGTTGTAAGACGTGTACTAAAATCACGTGATGTCCTCAACCCCTCATTATCAAAATTTGAAGTATTCACAAGCTCACCACTTTCATTACGGGTTGAAGAATTTTCAGAATTAAAATTTGTTCCCTGTTGATAGTTTAAACGAGGTAATATTTCTACTAGCAGTGTAGAATCTATTTTTGCCTGAAAGCGCATATTTGCACTGTGATTGTCTGAGGATGTATTTGATGTTGAAAAAGACTCAGAGAAAAATCGGTTTTGAGGAAGTATATTTTCTCTTGATCGTGTTGTTTCTTCAAAACTATCTGATCCCGAATAAAAATAGTCTCCAGAAATCTCTATTTTTTCTCCTAGGTTATTAGCAACGTTGGCGCCAGCTGTTCTTGAATTTGTAATGCCTTGTCCAGATCCAAAATTTCTTCCGTCAATATTAAATGAGCCATTACCATCCATAGACATATAACTCGCATTCCCAAACATCTTTTGAATTTCACCAAAACTAAATCCCGGCGAATTGATATTATTCCCACCTCCTAAGACACTTATTCGCAAATCATTATCAAAATAATTAAGAAGTCCGGCATATTCAAAACGTTCATCTGTCCCAACACCTGCAGCTACACGACCAAAAATTCCTTTATTTTTATCTTCGTCAATGGTAATATTTACTGTTTTGTTTTCGGCATCTCCTTCTTCTCCTGTAAATTCCTGAGATTCGGTTTTAGTATCAACTACTTGAATTTTATTGATGATTTCTTTAGTAAGATTACGTGTAGCAATTGTAGGATCATCGCTAAAGAAAGGTTTTCCGTTAACGAGAATTTGGTTTACGGGCTTGCCATTTATTCGTATTTGTCCATCCTCACCTACTTCGGCACCAGGAAGTTCTTTGAGTAAATCCTCTAGTGTAGCGTCGGGCTTTGTTTTGAAAGAAGCTGCATTAAATTCTAAAGTGTCCTTTTTTATAATTACAGGAGGTGTACGGGCTTTAACCACAACATCCCCTAAAGATTCTACCATAAAATCTAAGTAAACTGTACCTAAATCGATATCGCTTTTATCTGATAAGTTAATCTCTTGTTCAAAAGATTCGTAACCTACAAAGGTGACAAACAAATTTGCTTTAGGTAGTTGGGTACGACCACTTAACTCAAAATAACCATCTCTATCACTTATGGTATAGGTTATTACAGTACTATCTTTAATAGTTTCAAGTACTATAGTAGCTGCTTCAAGAGGTGATTTTTCTATACCATCCTTAAGATTACCGGTGATTTTAAATTCTTGAGAGCATACAGTTAGGGAAAGAAAGCCTATTACTAGGCTCATTAATAAACGATTATTCATGATTGATGTTGATTGATACACGAATAACCGTAAATAATATATAACTAAAAAATTAGTTTTTAATTTTAAGATATATTTAACACAGAGACTGAGTAGATTAGAATCTTCTTCTACGATTGGAGCCCGGTTTACCTCCTGCTTTATTGCCTCCAAAATTGCTCAGTTTGTACGTGAAGCTTAACATTGCATACTGCGTAAGAATCAAACTGTTTGTATCTTGTACATAATCATCACCTGTTATACGTTGCGTGTCTACTACTTGATCTAGGAGATCATAAACTTTTAGTTTTAGAGTTGCTTTTTCTTCCAAAAATTGATATCCCAAACTACTATTCCATAATACAGAAGAATTCTGAAAACCTGGTGAAACATTCCCATTGTAGTTGTAAGTAATATCGTTACCAAAAATTACATTTTTAGGCCAATAACTAGTTGCTTCAAATCCAACGGTATGGTTTATAAATTCCTGATTGCGATCTTCATTGATGGAATACTTTGTATTGTTATAGGTTAAATTATAACTCGGATTTATATCTATTAATTCCTGAATGGCATACGTTAATCTCAATCCCGGATTTATACGTAATCGTTTAGAGTCAAATAAAGTCCCATTTGTAAATCCTACATTTTTATCGTGGCTACCCGTTAAACTAAGTCTGTATCTAAATTCTTGTTCTTCTTTACGTGTACTCTTTGTGTAGAAAACCCGGGCAGAAGCAGACATTGCTCCATCAACATTTGCATATGTAGTTGTACGTCTTAAATCATCACCTACGCTACTTACAGAAACCACTTGATTCTCGGTAAAATCTAATGATAACGAACTAAAAATACCGCTACCACCACCAGAGCCAAAATTAAAACTTCTAAACCCTGCACCTATATTATGGCTGTAAGCAGGGCGCAAACTAGGATTACCTACAATAATGTTTAAAGGGTTTGTTTGATCTGGAACAGGTTGTAGTTGACGTATAGACGGGGTATTTGCATTTGTACGATAATCTACATAAATACTTTTAGAACGTTGCAATTCATATCGTATTCCCGTACGAATGTAAAGATTGTTATACGTATTATTAAAACTTACCGGATTTAACAAATTCTCATTTTTAAGAATTGTATTTAGAAGTCCTACATCTGCATTTATACGCCAACCTTCGTGGTCATAGTTAAATCCAAGACTTGGTGTATTTCTATATGTTTTAACTTCAAAATTACTACTCAAACTGTCGTTGCGTACAGTATATTCTCCAGCGGTATCTGCTTCAAAAACGTATCTTGAGTTAGTAGACTTTGCAGATGAGAAATTGTAATTTAAATCAAGATAAAAATCTGTTGCCAGTACCAGACGCTGTTCTATGCCTAATCCATATTGATATTCTTTCTCGTCTTCATCTATAAATTGATCTTGAGTTTCGGTACGCGGATTATCAGTAAAAAAGTTACTTTCTGAAAAGTATAAATTATCATTTTCCTGGTTGTTATACTCCTGAGACAAATCTAATCGTAAATAAGCACCCCGGTTTCCAAAGCGTTTTATAAAGTCTAGATTGTTACGTACTCTCAAATTAAAGATATCTTCTTGATCTATGGTAAAAGTATTATTGACTAAATCCCGGTTGCCATCGAGCGAATTAGCTGTTGAGTTACGAGTAGATTGAAGTTTGCTCGTATCAAATCGCGGAGAAAAGGAAAGCCTTGTTAATGTATCAAATTCGACCTCTATACGAGCATTTGCTCGATGCCGATCATTCAAAGCATTGCTGCTAGATTCAGAATTTGAGAAATAAGTAGTATCTGGCAGAATATTCTCACGTTCTGTACGCGAGCGTGTATCCGTATTAGATCTATCGAAGAAATAATCTCCATCAAACTCATATTTATCTAGCCATTCATTACTATAATTTATACCTGCAGTTTCAGATTTTGTAATTCCACCGCTACGATTACCAGATTCTACAGCACGAGCTCCACTTCTACCCATCATTCCATAAACATCATCAAAATCAAACCCCGAGCTGTTTATATTATTTGAACCCGCGAGTATGGTCACCCGCTCATTATCTTGAAATATATTGCCTATACCGCTCATCTCATAACGATCATTAGTACCTGCACCTGCAGTAGCTCTAGCAAAATATCCTTTATTCTTATCTTTTTTAATGGTGATGTTTATCGTCTTGTTATCAGGATCTCCGGCTTTACCGGTAAATTCTTCAGATTTTGTTTTGGTATCAACCACTTGCAGCTTCTCAATAATTTCTTTCGGAAGGTTTTTTGTAGCAATCTTAGGATCATCTCCAAAAAATTCCTTTCCATTTACAAGTATGCGTGTTACCGGTTTACCGTTAATAGTTATTGCTCCATCAGAATCGACCTCTGCTCCCGGAAGCTTTTTGAGTAGTTCTTCTAAATTAGCATCTGGTCGTGTAGCAAATGATGCTGCATTAAATTCTAACGTATCCTTTTTTATAGTTACCGGAGCGCGATTAGCTACCACCAACACCTCATCAAGCACATTATCCTGAACCTCTAATTTTACCGGTCCAAGGTCTAATGATTGTTCTAAAGAAAGTTTTTTACGGTAAGGCTTAAATCCTGCATAAGAGATGAACAAATTAACTTCCTTTTCTTGTGAACTACCCTCTAAATTAAATATTCCATCTTTATCGGTAATAGCATAAGTAACTAAACTACTATCACTTAATTTTTCTAAATATACTGTCGCAGATTCTAATGAAATTCCCTGGGCATCTATCGTTTTACCTGTAATCGAAAAATCCTGGGCTTGAAGTTGTAATGCAAAAAGGCTTATAGTGAGAAGTAGAATTTGCTTCATAGGTAATATGCGTAAATTTTACGTTAGAGGATTAGACTCACAAAACCCGCAAAGGTTTAAAACAAAAAGCCACTTCGAATAAAGTGGCTTTTTGTTTTAACTAATACTATAAATTATTTCTTACGGAAGTAAACGGCTATAGGAACCCCTTTGAAGTCAAAATTCTCACGAAGTTTGTTTTCGATAAAACGTTTATAAGGTTCTTTAACATATTGTGGAAGGTTACAAAAGAAAGCAAACTGCGGATGCGGTGTAGGCAACTGCATACAATACTTAATCTTGATATATTTCCCTTTATTTGCCGGTGGAGGATAAGCTTCAATTAAAGGAAGCATTAGATCGTTAAGTTCGCTTGTTTTAATACGCTTGCTACGGTTTTCATAAACTTGAACTGCCGTCTCAATAGCTTTATAAACTCGCTGCTTAGTTAATGCTGAGATAAAGACAATTGGCACATCTGTAAAAGGTTCCATTTGCTCCATAATTGCTTTTTCAAACTCACGAGTAGACTTATGATCTTTCTCTACTAAATCCCATTTGTTAACAAGGATTACAATACCTTTTCTATTACGCTCTGCAAGCCAGAAAATATTTTGAACCTGCCCATCAAATCCTCGTGTTGCATCTAATACAACCAGACATACATCACAATGCTCAATTGCGCGCACCGAGCGCATTACTGAATAAAATTCAAGATCTTCTTTAACCTTTGCCTTACGACGAATACCCGCTGTATCAACTAGATTAAACTCAAATCCAAAACGATTATAACGAGTATCTATAGAATCTCTAGTGGTACCGGCAATGTCAGTAACAATATATCTATTCTCTCCTATTAATGCATTTATAAAAGAAGATTTACCTGCGTTAGGTCTTCCTACAACAGCAAAGCGTGGTAAAATACTTTCTTCTGCGGCTTCTTCTTCTGGCAAGGCTTCTACTAGTGCATCTAAAAGATCACCTGTACCACTACCACTTATACTAGCAATTGTGTAATAATTTCCTAATCCAAGGCTGTAGAATTCTACTGCGTTTTCTTCACGCATTGCATTATCTACTTTATTCACTACCAGAAATACCGGTTTATTTACTCGTCTTAAAAGTGAAGCAACATCTTCATCCATACCCGTAACCCCAGCCTCAACATCTACCAGAAATAAAATTACATCTGCTTCTTCAATCGCTAATTCTACCTGCTTATCTATTTCTGCCTCAAAGACATCGTCACTTCCTAATACATAACCTCCTGTATCAATTACTGAAAATTCTTTACCATTCCAGTCTGTTTTCCCATAATGACGATCACGGGTTACACCACTCACGGCGTCAACAATAGCTTCTCTACGTTGAATTAATCGATTAAAAAAAGTGGATTTTCCCACATTAGGTCTCCCTACAATAGCTACGATACTCATAATTGTGTCTTAGTGCTTTTAGCGCTGCAAAATTACGACAATTAAATACATATGTAATACAGCTTATCAAATAACCTAAAAACTACAAAATCAAAACAATAGTCTTCAATAAGAACCTGTATTATAAAGTTGAGCCAAATTCTGTTAAGAAATATGTTAATGTGCAACTTCTCAAATCTATATCCCATTAGCTTGCGTATATAAAGGCAAACAACACAAAACATTATGCATCTAGTTATGAAAAGATTTTTAATATGTATTGCAGTAGCATTGAGTTTACAAAGCTGTAACTTATTATCTGCAGCTGGCTTAAGCAGTGCAGGACAACCCACAAAAGAAGTACCCACAGACTTGACCTCAACTACAGCAAATTCTGCAGTAAACGTAGATCATAGTGAATGGAATGCTTTATTAAAAACGCACGTTAGCAACTCCGGCCTAGTAAACTACGAGGGTTTCAAAAAAGATCGATCAAAACTTGATGCTTATCTACAAAAGTTATCAAGCTACAATCCTGGTAATGACTGGTCTATACAAGAACTACTGGCTTATTACATAAACTTGTACAATGCTTATACTGTGGATTTAATTTTAGAAAATTATCCTACAAAAAGTATTAAAGACATAGATGGCGCATGGACGAAAGCTAGTGTACCGGTAGGAAGTCGTAATCTTTCATTAGGTGGAATCGAGAATGGAATTCTTAGAAAAATGAATGATGCACGTATACATTTTGCCATAAACTGCGCTTCAATCTCGTGTCCAAAATTATTAAATGAAGCTTACACTGCTGGGAAAATTAATGAGCAATTAGACAAAGTTACTCGTGAATTTATAAACTCTGATAAGAATGATATCTCTGCGACAAATGCAAAAGTATCTTCAATTTTTGATTGGTATAAAAAAGATTTTATAACTGCAGAAACTCCTACTATCATAGATTATATAAATAAATACAGTACAACTAAAATAAAAGCTGGAACTCCAATTACTTTTAAAGAGTACAACTGGAGCTTAAATAAGCAATAACAGAATAAATGCCCGGAATAGAAAAATCCTGCAAATTGTGGGATTTTTCGTTTCATATAGCCCTTCAATTAAACTAGCTTTGACCTCGATCTTCTCCTAATTAGCTTTAGATTAATTTTTTATGTTAAGCATTATTATTCCGGTTCTTAATGAATCTTATAATTTACCTCAACTTCTCAACCACTTAGTTTTAAAAGCAACTGCAAAAGAGCAGCTTGAGCTTGTAATTGTAGATGGTGGTAGTGAAGATAATACTCTAGAATTAGCGCACAAATTTAAGAGAGATAATCTGGTAAGTGTGCATATTGTGAATTCTTGCAGAGGTCGCGCAAAGCAAATGAATACTGGTGCAGGAGTAGCAACTGGAGATGTACTTTATTTTCTACATGCAGACTCTTTTCCTCCTGCAAATTATGATATGCTTATTCAAGATGAAGTTATCAAAGGAAATCTGGCCGGGTGTTTTAGAATGAAATTTGATAATGAGCACTGGTGGCTGAGATTAGCGAGTTATCTTACAAAGTTTAGCTGGAGAGCGTGCCGAGGTGGCGATCAAAGTCAGTTTATAACTAGAACACTTTTTGATGAAATAGGAGGTTACGATGAAAACTATATTATCTATGAAGATAATATCTTGATTAACGAATTGTATGCACGCAATGAATTTGTTGTAATACAACATCCTTTAATCTCGTCGGCAAGACTTTATGAAAAATACGGAGTTTGGTTTGTGCAATACCACTTCTGGACAATCTATGTAAAGAAATGGATGGGAGCCTCTGCAGAAGAACTTCACGCCTACTATAAGAGAAATCTAAAAAAATAAATACTCAGCTTTATATAAAATATAGTGTATAAAAAAAGGTCTTTATAAGCGCACTTATAAAGACCTTTTTTTAAACTGGGAGAACTATTAACCTCTACTATTAACGTAGAAAGCGTGAATTACTCCTGGCACCCATCCTAACAGAGTTAGAATTATATTTATAATTAAATCTTTACCTACTCCTTTATTCATTGCAACTGCAAGTGGAGGTAATATAATTGTAATAAGGATTGTTAAAATTGACATGGTTATTTTTTTTTGATTAGAGGATGAAGATATTAAGTTTCATAATTTCAGCACCTTAAACAAATCTTAATTGGCAAGAGTTTTACATTCTGGAGTACCATTTTAGAAGAACATCTTCGGCTGGCTTTCCTTGTGGCGTAAAGCGGTTATTTTCTTCGGAAGCAGACCGTTTATGATCGTGAAACCATTTCCATACAAAGCCTCCGGCAAACCAAGGCTCATTCCAGAATTCTTCAAAAGTGGCTTCATATAAGTTTTTCTGCGACTCACTATTCATTGCTCCATCGTGTCTATCACTTGCCCAAGGTTCTTTACCTGAATAGTCTGCACTTCGATATCCAAATTCGGTAAAAAGAACCGGTCGGTTATATTTTTCAGCAAGATCTTTAAGAAGCTTCTTATGCACTTGCCATCCTTCTCTAGCTTCGGCTACAGATGGCGTTTTTTGTTCTGAAATGGGAAAGTAGGCATCTGCACCTATATAATCAAGTTCTTGCCAGAAGTGTACTTTGTCAACCTTATCCCAGTTTTCAGCATATGAAATTTTACCTGTATAAACATTCCGAACTTTATCTATAAGTTGATCCCAGAATTGTTGGCGCTCATTAGTAAAATTATATAATTCGGTACCCACACAAAATAATTCGACACCCGTATCCTGAGCAAGTTGTGCATACAATAAAATATATTCCTCGTAACTTTTCTCAAATACGAGCCACTCTTCTTCAGTATTCATATGCATATCACCTGTAAATACACCTTTCCATATCCAGATATGCGGCTTCAACATAACTTTAATTTTACTAGCGTGTAATGATTCTATGTATTGCTTTGCACCTTGGTAACGCTCCCCATACCATTGCCGCTCTGTATTGAATATTAATTCTGGATTGTTCTTATCTCTCACAAATGCAAAAGGCATGACCGCAGCGTGACTGGCTTGTATGCGTAAAACGGGATCTATATGGGTTTGTAATAAGGTATCTCTTGAAGACACAAAACTCACACCATTAATTTTTTGTTTTGCATAGGGTGTGGCAGAACAACCTATTAAAAAAAATAAAATAATGTTAGTAAATACGAGGGCAAACGACTTTTTCATAGATATCAAAAGTACTTGAAATTTAGATAAGTTCTAATTACAACCGGCATCATTAAAATACCAGTGATATAAACTGTTTTGCCATCTCTAAATCTTATCTTTAAATACAACCACATAAGTTATAAAACCTTTTATGGAGCATATAGTTATTGTAGGTAATGGCATTGCCGGCGTAACTGCTGCCAGACATCTGCGTAAAAATTCTGATCATAAAATAACCATTATTTCAGCTGAGAGTGATTACTTCTTTTCCCGAACAGCACTAATGTATGTTTATATGGGGCATATGCGCTGGAAAGATCTCAAACCCTATGAAGATAAATTTTGGTCAAAAAATCGAATTGAACTGATAAATGCATATGTCGAAAAAGTAGAGACTACTAATCAATCACTTATTCTGGTCGATGGTACTAGTATAAACTACGACAAGCTCATTTTAGCAACAGGGTCTGTGCCCGCTAAATATGGATGGGAAGGTCAGGATCTTAACGGCGTTCAAGGCTTAGTCTCTAAGCAAGATCTAGAGCAGTTAGAAAAGACTGCTCCTAATAATGAAATTTGTCCTAAAGCTGTAATTGTAGGCGGCGGACTTATAGGTGTTGAGATGGCAGAAATGCTGCATACTCGTAAAATTGAAGTAACCGTCTTGGTGCGTGAACATGCGTTCTGGTCTGGCGTTTTGCCAGATGGAGAAGCAAAAATGATCTCAAGACACATACTTTCTCACGGTATAGATTTAAGACATCAAGAAGAACTTGATAAGATTCTAGATGACGGTAAAGGCAATGTACGTGCTATCTTAACTAAAAAAGGAGAAGAAATCCCATGCAATTTAGTGGGAATTACCACAGGAGTAAAACCCAAAATCGACTTTCTTGAAAATTCTAATATTGAAACCGACAAAGGGATTCTCGTAAATAGATTGCTTGAAACCAATGTAAAAAATGTATACGCAATTGGTGATTGTGCTCAGCAACGCGAAGCAATAGGTTTACGCAAGCCGGTTGAAGCAGTGTGGTATACCGGAAGAATGATGGGAGAAACTGTAGCGCAAACAATCTGCGGAACACCTTTTGAATATAAACCTGGGAACTGGTTTAATAGCGCTAAATTTTTTGATATAGAATATCAAACCTACGGATGGGTATTTAGCAATAAAAATAAGAAAGAGTATGAAGAGCATTTTCATTGGAAACACGCTAATGATAAAACCTGTATAACAGTAGCATACAACAAAGAAAATCACACATTTTTAGGTATCAATACATTTGGAATACGCATGAAACACGAAGTCTTTGATCGCTGGTTAAATGAGCAGCGCGATATAGATTATGTTATAGATAATTTACGTCTTGCAAATTTTGATCCTGAATTTTATAGACACTACGAGCGCGATATTAAAAAAGCATACGCTGCCAGAGCTTAACACTTACACCTCAACATCTAATATATGAGCACTATACAACGAGATATGTCACTTACGGGACAACCACCCGCTTCAATAAATCTCACACAAAAGCTGGGAACAGCGTTAGGAGTAGCCGCTCTTTTAGTGCTGCTTATAGCAGTCTTTAATGTTAACTTTCCTAACAAGACTTTATGGCTAAGTTTATCACTAGGTGGTCTTTTTGCTGGTATTCTCATTTTCAGTTATGGTGCTTATGCAGATAAACAAGAAGGAATTAAAAATGATGGCGTTTGGTTTAAATCTATTTCCAGTCGAGGGTTTCTAGCCTGGGTTGCAGGATTGGGCCTAACCGGCTTTTATATACTTCTTTATTTTAGAGCAGATCTTTTAGGATTAAATGCTGATGGAGCTAACACAGGATTAATAGCACTTTTTGATCCGTTGAGTAACGTACTAAGTGGTGGGCCGGCAAGTCAATGGTTTGTTTACGGTACTCTCTATACGATCGCTATTCTTGCATTTGGGATAAAATTTATGTGGAAATACCGCCACAATCGTTATGAACGACTACGTACTATTAGCGTAATGTTTTTTCAAACAGCCTTTGCTTTTCTTATACCCGAACTAATGGCTCGATTAAATTCTGATGAATTTAGTTTGCCCTATTATGATTTAAAAAACATCTGGCCACTTAATTATTACAATTTTGAACAATATCGTGTAGATGATTTTATATCTGCTGGAGACATTGGGCTCGCGCTGTTGATCTTCGGTATTGCTTCCATATTTATCATCACCCCTATTCTTACCTATAAATATGGCAAGCGGTGGTATTGCTCTTGGGTTTGCGGTTGTGGTGGTCTGGCAGAAACTGCTGGTGATCCTTTTAGACATCTAAGTGATAAGAGTGAATCTGCCTGGAAGATAGAGCGCTGGGTAGTACATAGTGTTCTTGTTTTTGTAGTCGTTATGACCACTGCTGTAGTAGCCACTTACCTAGGCGACAATCCCGATAAATATTGGCTTACAAAAGATGTATTTTTAATAAGTGTAGCGGTTTTCCTTACGCTTCTTTTTGGTGCTATATGGTTATTTAAAAAAGAAGAATTAAAGCAAGATGCTAGATATGGTGCTATTGGCTATCTCGTAATTGTTCTAGCTCTAATAGGTATACATTACGCCAGCGGAAACACCCTCTTTTTAATACCCGCGGAAACATTACGCACCTCGTATGGTTTTTTAATAGGCTCTATTTTTAGTGGTGTTATAGGAACTGGTTTCTACCCAATTTTTGGAAATCGTGTTTGGTGCCGTTTTGGTTGTCCTATGGCTGCAATATTAGGTTTACAGCAACGTCTATTTTCAAAGTTCAGAATTACTACAAATGGTGGACAATGTATTTCTTGTGGAAATTGCTCTTCTTACTGTGAGATGGGAATAGATGTACGTGCCTATGCTCAAAAAGGTGAGAATATTGTACGTGCAAGTTGTGTGGGTTGTGGTATTTGTTCTGCCGTTTGTCCACGTGGCGTTTTAAAACTAGAAAATGCCGCAACAGACAATCGCATTAACAGCCGGGAGGTATTACTAGGAAACGATGTTAACTTAATGGATTACTTAAACCAAAAGTAAAGTAAATTGTTTTTATTGTATTTTTAGAATTCACTCTAAAAAATCTCATATGTTATTAGGAATGGTAGGACCGTGGCAGATTATGCTAATACTTGGTTTTGGTCTAGGAATAATTCTTCCAATAATCGCTTTGGTAGATATCGTGAGGAATGATTTTAGAGGAAATAACAAAATTGTATGGGTATTGATTGTGATATTCTTCAATGTTTTTGGATCAATAATTTATTTCGCTCTCGGCAAAAAACAACGCATTCTATAATTATGAAATTAAAAAAAGGCAAAGATCTCCACCCTTGCCTTATTAACAAATCATCTAAAAACAAACTATCTTTCCTAAAACCATCTAATAGGATGGCCTTATGTTTAAGGTAACTATAGCTACATTATTGTATGTATATATGCTAACTTTTGGTTATATTCTATAAAATAGTCTCTTCAGTTTATTTACGAAAAAGCATTCTGTTCGGTTTTCAGTTTTAATGAACTACTTTCAGAATTTCAGAAAAAAAAAGGCGAAATTGATATTTCCGCCTTTATTAAAAATTAACAAACAATCTATTTTTATAGAACAGGCAATAAAACCTGATCGATCACATGTACAATACCATTAGTAGTTTGTACATCTGGAATAACCATATTTGCAGGAGTTGCATTACCAGAACCACTTACTGTAAGTGTTCCGTTATTAAAAGCTCCTAGAGTAATTGAGTCAGAACCCAACGCATCATAAGAACCAGCACTTAATTCTGAAGTAAACTTATCTGCAGAAACATCAGCAAATACGTGATTTAATAAAACTTCAGTAACAAGAGCCTTATCGAGTTGTCTAACATCTGATGGTTGTGTGAATGTTAATCCTAAAGCAGCACCTAAATTTATGAACGATTGATCATTAGGAGCAAAAACAGTAAAGTTAGCATCTGGATTACTTAGAGCTTCAGCTAATTCTGCGTACAATACGGCTTCAACTAAATAGCTTAATTCTGGTGTTTTAAAAACTTGAGCACTTTGCAAAGCCACAGCAGATTCAACTACATTACCTCCAGTTGCAATCATAACTTTATCAATAACGTGAACTGTACCATTTTGTGCACGTACATCTGTTGCAAGTATTTTTGATCCGTTTATATATACATCAGAACCGCGCATCACAAATCTGCGGGAAATACCTAAAGCAGAATTTGATGATCCTCCTGCTTCAAAACCCCCAGATACTAAGTTTCCGTTAGATACGTGATATAACAGTGCATTGGTTAAAAAAGGAGTTGTTAATACTCCTAAGGTAGCTTCTTCAAGTCCTAAACGCGCAAAAGCATCATTTGTAGGAGCAAAAACAGTATAATCTCCCGAAGGATCATTAGGATTGGCATTACTTAAAACACCTACTAAATTGGCATTAATTGCAGCAGATTCTAAGGTACTAAAAGCGGGATTTGCAACTGCTACACCTGCAATAGACGTTAGTTGGTCTTCGTAGGCAGATTCACTCTCACAAGAAGAAGTAAGTACCACACTTAGAAGCGCAATAGCAATACCAGTATATTTATATAAGTTTTTCATAATATTTTAGTGTAAAAATTTTGTGATTAAAATGAGTAAGTAAGTCCCCAGTTATACCCGTCAGAATCTCCAAGGTTACGACCATTTACGTAAGTACTATATCCGCCAGATACACCTATACCTCTATAAAGTGGCACATAAGCAGTAAAACCTAGACGCGTATAATTAACTCGGGTTGCCGGAAAAAATCCTGTAAAACCTTCACCAAAAATATCTACCCCATCTTTATCTGATAATTGATTAGCCACATATGCATCTAAGTAAAACATATCTGCAGCATACCCTAATTTGAATTCGCTTAGCAAAGCATTAGGCACATCATTACTGCGTAAACTATATCCCATTTGACCTGTGGCAAAGAAGCCAGAGTCATTTTTATAAGATGCTATTGCTAGCCCTGTTATATCTGTAGATCTGTTACCAATGGCAATAATAGATTGAAATCCCGGATCTTCACTATAATCACCAACCGGCAGCTCTACTCCTGCTGCTGCAATTAAATCAATAGAACCTTTAGGAGTTTTCACATTTGTAATTCGGTACTTTCCATATACACTTAAATCCTGAAAGCCCTTAACTTCATTGGTAAGTCCATTATTAGCAAGTGTCTCAGCAGTTGCTTCACCTTCTGCCTTTATATAAGGTAAGTTTACCACGATATCCAGGTCATCGGTTAAACCATATTCTCCATAAAGTGAATAGCTTGTGGTTTGCACTTCATTAAATACAGGAACCCCATTTACTTTTTGTGGTACTAAGAATACTTCATCATATTCTTCAGAAGAAAAAGATAGCGTAAAGCTTCCTTCTCCTTTAGCTTTCATAAAACCACTAACTGGGCTCTGAGCTATCATTAGAACAGGTAGCATTAAAAGCAAACCTGTAATTAAGCGTAAGTTTAAATTCATAATTTATCGTTTATAGTTAACAACAAGAGATACGCAGAAGATTTGAAGCTGGTTTTCACAATATTCTGTTAAAAACCCTGAGTCGGTTTTTCTCGTATACTTGAGTACGGGCTTAAAGAATTGCACGTATTACTTAAATTTAATCTCATGTTTGTTTTCAACTATATTTTGATGTTTGTTTTGGTTATGGGAAGTAATGAACAGAAAACATATATAAAAGAATATTATGCAAATGGTATTTTAAAATCTGAAGGCTGGTCTATTAACAATCAAAAAACTGACTACTGGTTTTATTATTTTGAAAACGGAAATGTGAAAGGAAAAGGATCTTATGAGACTAATAAAAAGAATGGTTATTGGTTTTTCTATAATCAAAGTAACGCTGTAATTAGTCAAGGTCATTACCAGAATGGTAAGCGAGTAAAATGGTGGGTACTCCTAAGAGAAAAAAATGTGGTAGAAAAAGTACAATTTGTTAATGATGTTAGGCAAGGCTACAGCTTGTTATATAAAAACGGAAACTTATTTAAAGCACAACATTACAAGGATAACATTCTTACCGGTGCCTGGACGAGTATTGCTAATTTCAAAAAAGATAACCCTAACGCTCAATTCTAATGCAGCAAATTATTAAAGTAATAATTCCTGCATATAATGAGGAGCAATCAATAGGACTAGTTGTTAGAGATATTCCTCATTTTGTAGATGAGATAATAGTAGTAAGTAATAACTCTACAGACGCTACTGCAGCAAAATCTGTTGAAGCAGGTGCCACATCACTTACCGAAACTTCACCAGGATATGGTTATGCTTGCTTAAAAGGGTTGCAGTACATCGCAGGATTAGAAGATAAACCAGATATTGTTGTTTTTCTTGATGGAGATTATAGTGACTATCCTAAGCAGTTAACGCAACTCATAAAGCCCATACTTGAAGATGATATTGATTTTGTTGTAGGTGCACGAGTGAAATCACTGAGACAACCGGGAAGTATGACTTTTCCGCAACGGTTCGGTAATAAATTAGCAACAACATTAATGCGTTTAATTTTCAACTCAAGATTTACAGATCTTGGTCCCTTTAGGGCTATTAAATATGATAAATTGCTATCCCTTAATATGGAGGATAAAACCTATGGTTGGACGGTTGAAATGCAATTAAAGGCACTACGACATAAACTCACCTATACAGAAGTACCTATGAAGTACCGTAATCGTATAGGTGTTTCTAAGGTTTCAGGCACAGTCAAAGGTGCTATATTTGCCGGAATTAAAATTCTCGGTTGGATTTTTAAGTACAGTTTTAAATAATGCAGACATTAATAATAGTTCTTTATACTTTATCCCTTACTGTAATTTTCCTCTACAGTTTAGCTCAATTAAATCTGCTTTTTAATTATTTAAAAGCGAAGAAAAAGATAGATAACGCCCCGGTTTATGACTTAGACAATCCAGATGAAATTCCGTTTGTCACTATACAGCTGCCTCTATACAATGAGTTATATGTAGTAAAACGTCTTCTTAATAATATATCTAAAATGGATTATCCTACAAATAAAATGGAGATTCAAGTATTAGATGATTCTACAGATGAAAGCCTTACCGAAACCCGAAAACTGATAAATAACTTAAGATTAGAGGGCTTACCTATAAAACACATCACGCGTACAAATCGAGTAGGATTTAAAGCCGGTGCGTTAAAAGAAGGACTGGCGATTGCTAAAGGAGATTATATTGCAATTTTTGATTCTGACTTTGTTCCGAAATCAGATTGGTTAAAAAAAACTGTTCCGTATTTCAAAGATCCTAAAGTGGGTGTAGTACAAACACGCTGGGCACATCTAAACAGAGATTATTCTATTCTAACTAAAATTCAGGCATTCGCACTAGATTTTCATTTTGTTCTGGAACAAGTGGGGCGCAACTTTGGCCATCATTTTATAAATTTTAATGGTACGGCAGGGATTTGGCGTAAAACGTGCATTTTAGATGCCGGAAACTGGCAGGGAGACACGTTGACTGAAGATCTTGATCTTAGCTATCGTGCCCAACTTAATAAATGGGATTTTAAATATCTAGAGGAAGTTGAGACACCCGCAGAATTACCTATCGCTATAAGTGCAGCCCGCTCTCAACAATTTAGATGGAACAAAGGTGCAGCCGAAAATTTTCAGAAGCTTTATGGTAGATTGCTTAAAGATCCTACCGTTTCATTCAAAACAAAATTTCATAGTTTTTTTCATTTACTTAATAGTAGTATGTTCTTGCTCGTATTACTCATTGCTATTTTGAGTGTACCCGTATTGTATATAAAAAATACAAATCCTGAGTTTAATTTTATTTTCAAGGTGACCGCTTTTTTTGCTATAAGCACTGTAATATTCTTTATCTGCTACTGGGTAACCTACAAAAAAATTCACGGCAGCGGATTCAAAAACTTTATCTCTTATGTAGGTATGTTTATCGCATTTTTCTCAATTGCAATGGGCTTTAGCGTACATAATTCACTTGCAGTTTTAGAAGGCCATTTTGGTAAAAAATCAGAATTTATACGTACTCCAAAATTTAATGTAAATAAGTTAAGCGACAGTTGGAAGTCTAATATTTATCTAAAGAAAACAATTTCATTAAATACCATTTTAGAAAGCGTTCTGTTTTTATACTTTGGCTTTGCAATTGTTAGCGCGTTCTATATGAGAGATTTTGGACTTATAACATTTCACATTATGTTGTTTTTTGGATTTGGATTCGTAGCTTTTAAATCTATTTTTTCAAGAATATAAATAATGTAGTTCTTCGTTCTCTATACCGTTGACATTGAAAACCAAATGTACTGATCACTAAAAACCGATATGCTTCAGACTCTTAAACATTACAAGATTCCGGTTTTAATGACATTCGGTATTTTATTAATGTACTGGGAATTTGCATACAATTTACAACGTCACGACTTTGTAAAATTTATTCTCCTTTACACCGCTCTTTTCTTTTTAAGCTTTAAGCTTATTCAACAACTAAAAGTCAATTTTAAAACACTTGTTGCAATAGGTATAGTACTGAGGTTACTTTTTATAATCGCATTGCCTAATTTATCGCAAGACTACTATAGATTTTTGTGGGATGGCCGGTTAATCGCTCAAGGATTAAACCCTTATCTCCATACACCAGATCAATGGGTAGCGTTAGGTTCATTACCTATAGCCCAAAGTAAAGAGTTGCTAGAAGGGATGGGTGATTTAAGTGCAAGACATTACTCTAACTATCCTCCCGTGAACCAACTGTTATTCTGGCTTTCAGGCTTGTTAAGTGGTAAATCAATACTTGGAGGAGTGATCGTTTTGAGACTGTTTATAATAGCCGCCGATGTGGGGATATTGCTTATAGGACGTAAGCTTCTAGTCTTAATGAATCTCCCAAAGCATCAAATTTTCTGGTATTTTTTAAATCCATTTATACTAATTGAACTTACCGGAAATTTACACTTTGAAGGTATGATGCTTTTTTTCTTTCTAGTCGCACTTTATCTGTTACATCGTGAAAGATATCTCTGGTCATCAATTTTTATAGGTCTCTCTATTTCTGTGAAATTGGTTCCTCTATTATTGCTACCGTTGTTTTACCAGATTTTAATAAGTAAGACTCCAAGCTCAACTAAAATAGACTCTCGCCTAAGTCATTTAATACGTAAACCGAAAGCTTCCTTTCTAAGACTGTTTATATTTTATGTAATTGTATTGACAACATTCGTATTAACGTTCATCCCCTTTAGTACACCCGAGTTAATAAATCATTTCTCAAGTACTATCGCGCTTTGGTTTGAGAAATTTGAATTTAACGCCAGCATTTATTATATCATTAGATACATAGGCTTTCAGACCAAAGGATTTAATATAATTGCCACAGCAGGTCAAGAGCTCCCCAAGTATGTTATTGCATTTCTTCTTCTTCTAACTTTCTTGAGAAAAAATAACTCGATTTTACGCTTATTTCCAGTTCTTCTATTTGGTATAAGTATCTATTTTCTGCTTTCGACAACAATTCATCCGTGGTATATCGCCACACCATTGTTAATATCAGTTTTTACCAAATATAAATATGCTATAGTCTGGAGTGGTGTTGTGATGCTGAGTTATTCGGCTTATAAGATTGATTCTGTGAATGAAAACCTATGGCTGGTAGCAATAGAATATGTGGTGTTAATAGGTTATTTCATTTACGAACTCACCATCAAAAAAAGCAAACAAGTTAATCTGTAGCATTTACAAGATAAAGACAACCTACGCGTCGTATTTTATAATTCCGATCTTTTTTTGAAGTAATATTACCATCATAGCAATCTTGCAGAATAAAGTCATACCCCACCATTTTTTCTTTAGCAAGCTCCTCTTGTTCACGTTCAACAATTACATAGAAAGAGGTCTCTTTAGGATAATTAATGCCCTCACGGCTCATTAAAACAGGTAGACGTTTACCTAGATCCCAAATCAATTCTGGCGAGCTGTTTTCATAGAGAAAAACCGGCTTATTAAGACGTTCTAACTCTACAATTTTAGGTGCTAATTCCTTATAATTTGTATTTGTATATGTAACTTTTATAAAAGGAAATCCGCAAGTGATTATCAAACACGTGAAAAATATTACAGTGTAAAATGCATTTTCGATATTCTTTCTTTTGAGATTTTTTATAATAAAAATTGCGACAAAAAGACAACCCACTTGGAATAGAGAATAGTAAACCCATAAAATGCCTGTAAAATCATCTACAAATAAGTAGATTAAAAAGGGACAAGCTAATGCAGCTGCTAATGCTATAATTGAAAAATTAAAATACACAGGCAATACCTCCCGTTTATCTTTAAGTTCTGAAAACTTGCGTACTAAATAATCAATATAAAAACTTGTATTTAGTGCCAACGGAATAAGTACTGGCAAGAGATATCTCGATTTTTTCTCTGGTATGATTGAAAGTAAAACTACTGCAGAAAGCGTCCATAATAAAGTGAACTGATAGGCTTTTAGATTTAATACTCTTGTTTTTAAATAGGGATATAAAAGTCCTATAAATGCCGGAATTGTCCAGATCCCACTTTGAGTAAAAAAACTCCAGTAATAGTAAAATGGTCGGGTATTGTGATTTGCCCAGGCGGTAGCTTCTTTATTAGCAATGCTGGCTGCAGTATCTGTATCACCAAAGTATAAAGCAAGTGCCCACCACGAACTAAGAGCTAAGGCGATAATGATAAGAATCATAAACGGAAATGCTCTCCCGCTAGAAGATCTTATTCTGAAAATAAATAAGTAAGAAATTAAAAAGGGTAGCAACAACGCAAAGTGACTTACCGGCCCTTTACTCATAAAAGAAAGACCAATAAATAAGCCTGCAAGTATTGCGCTGGTATATTTTTTAATATCAGTAGAAAAAAACTGAAATAAGAAGTAAATCCCTAACAGCATAAAAGCGTGGGCAAAAATATCCCAGGTACCATTGCGCCCTGCAAAAATTACATAAAAAGAAGTCGCAACGAGTAGAGCTCCATATAGCGCTTGCTTAGCAGGTAATTGTAATCTTTTAATTGAAAATAAATAACTGAAATAAACTAACAATGTGGTTACAATAGCGGAAGGTAATCGCAACGCCCAAAGCTTATTTACACCAAAAATAGCACCGGAAAAAGCACTTAACCAAGTAGGTAATGGTGGTTTTTCATAACGAGCTTCTCCATTCATCGTGGTAAAAATCCAGTTATCAAAATGCAGCATCTCTCGGGCTGTATTAAAATTACGAGCCTCCATTATATTTGCATACAAAATATCAAGATGAGGAAAGAACAACAATAAGCAGGTAAGAACTACTATAAATGGATAATATTTTTCTTCAATTTTCATTCTTTATCAATACCTATTGCTAAACGCATATTTCTAAAATAAATAAAAACTCCCATTACGTGACCTACAATCAGAACGGGATCTTTTCTAAAAAATGCATAGATAAGAATTAAAAGTCCGCCAACTAAACTTAGTAACCAAAAGCCAAGTGGTAGTGTTGATTTTTTATTGCGCTCAGAATAGATCCATTGATAGATAAAACGTAATGTAAATATTAATTGAGCTACACTTCCTAAAACCAACAACCAGAGCGGTATGTCTTCGTTTTTAAAAAGTTTATCTATATCATAATCCCCATTATTATACGCGTAAATGACTATAATAAGAGGAAAAATCCATAAAAACCACCGAATAACTTTAGGCGATTTCAACCATTGCCCTTGCAATTGAAGATTACGTATATATATAAAATAGGTAAGTGTCTGACCTAGCATTATGGCAAAATCATCTCGTAAATAACCATACACAAAAAGTAAAAATGATGCACCAAGACTCAACCACCAAAACGTTGATGGTGTTAATACTCGCTTTTGTTTTTCAGATAAAAACCATTGTATTACCAATCTTCCTGAAAACATAAGCTGAGCAAGAAAGCCTATCGTATAAATCCAGTACGGACTAGTCATTCGATTTTTTTGCTATTGTATAATTTATGTACTTCTTCTTCATCCACAGGTAAGCAAAGCAATCCATTAACGGACCCAATAATCGATTCCAAACTCCAAAGTTTGCAGTACCCGCAACTCTTGGAAAATGCCTAATAGGAATTTGTACTGTTTTACCTTGTTGCAACATAATCATCGCAGGAAGAAAACGGTGAAGCCCTCTAAACATAGGAATACGCTTTGCGTATTCCGTTTTAATTATTTTTAAAGGACACCCAGTGTCATCCATCCCATCATTAGTAAATGCTCTGCGTATATTGTTTGCTATTGCACTTGACATATTTTTTACAAAAGAGTCTTTGCGATCAGCACGATGACCTGTTACAAGATCATATTCATCTATATAAGGAAGCAGTATGTTAAAGTCTTCTGGAGTGGTCTGAAGGTCGCTATCTATATATCCTACTAAAGGTGTAGTGGTGGCATCAAAACCAGCTTTAATTGCAGCACTTAAACCACAATTTTTTTCAAAGGCTATAAACTTAAAGCCCTCTCCCCTATTGCAAATTTGTTCTATTAGATCTTGACTTCCATCTTTTGACCCATCATTAACAAAAAGTACTTGAGTAGGAACTGCTGCAATTTTAAAATAATCCCGAAATACCTGTTCTACCCGAAGCAAATTTTCTTCTTCATTATACACAGGAACCACTACGGTTAATCTATAAGACATAGTAATAAATAAGTTTGCGAAAATAAGCATTACTTCTAAAGCAATTCTAAAGAACACAAGTTTTTGTTGACTAAAGAATCTATAAAACACAAAAAGCCTCACAATATAAAACATTGTGAGGCTTTTATTATTCTTTACAACAGATGCTTACATATCTAACAAATAAGCAAATATAAGTGGCGCTACAATTGTCGCATCACTTTCTATAATAAACTTAGGCGTATTAATGTCTAGTTTACCCCATGTGATTTTCTCATTAGGCACTGCTCCAGAATAAGAACCGTAACTTGTTGTAGAGTCAGAAATCTGACAGAAGTAACTCCAAAAAGGAGTTTCTTCACGCTCCATATCCTGATAAAGCATAGGCACAACGCAAATTGGGAAATCTCCCGCAATACCACCACCTATTTGAAAGAAGCCTATACCATTTGCACTATTATCTGTGTACCAGTCTGCTAAGAAAGTCATATACTCAATACCAGATTTCATTGTAGTCGCTTTAAGCTCTCCCTTAAGTACATAGGACGCAAAGATATTACCCATTGTACTATCTTCCCAACCCGGGCAAATTATAGGTAAGTTCTTTTCCGCAGCTGCATACATCCACGAATCTTTAAGATCTATCTCGTAATATTCTTCAAGAACACCACTTAACAACATCTTATACATAAATTCGTGCGGCAAGTAACGCTCGCCGGCATCATCTGCATCCTTCCATATTTTATGAATATGCTTTTGCAATCTTCTAAAAGCTTCCTCTTCTGGAATACACGTGTCTGTAACACGATTTAAACCTTTTTCTAACAAATCCCATTCATCCTGAGCTGTTAAATCGCGATAGTTTGGCACACGCTTATAATGAGAATGTGCTACGAGATTCATGATATCTTCTTCCAGGTTTGCTCCAGTACATGATATAATTTGTACTTTATCCTGGCGAATCATTTCGGCAAAAATTTTCCCTATCTCTGCTGTACTCATCGCACCTGCAAGAGAAACGAGCATTTTTGCTCCATTGTTTAACTGCTCTTCATAAGCTTTTGCTGCATCAACAACAGAAGCTGAATTGAAGTGTAAATAATATTTCTCTATAAATTGAGAGATTGCTCCCTTAGTCTTCATCGTCATTTAAATCAAATTTATTTACGCTACCCTTACCTGGTTTTGCAACGTAACTATTATCGTAATTCTCTTCTATATCCTGCCCTTCAAATTTGTAGCTTAGCATTTTATAATAAAGTTTGGCTGCTAAAAAGTCTGATGAGTTATCATTAGGATTAGGGCATAGTTCCATAAGGTCAAAACCTACCACATTCTTTTCAGCAAAAAGGCGCTTTAAGAAATCCATTGTTTCATACCAGAATAAACCGCCCGGTTCTGGTGTTCCTGTAGAAGGCATTATTGATGGGTCTAAACCATCTAGATCAAACGTGATAAATACATTGTCTGTACATAAGTCTATCACATTATCTACCCAGTATTCATCTTGGATCATTTGATGAGCAAAGAAGGTTTTATCCTCATCCATTACCGTTTTTTCAAGTACATCCATACTACGGATACCTACCTGAATTAAATTTGTATTCTGGCTCGCCTCATACATTGCACAAGCGTGATTGCATGTGCTTCCCATGTACTCTTGACGTAAATCTGCATGAGCATCAATCTGAACAACTGTAAGGTTATCAAAAAGCTCATTAAATGCACGAATAGCACCTATTGAAACCGAATGTTCACCTCCAAAGAGCGTAACAAATTTATTGCGCTTTATAAAGTCTTTAGTAACCTTATGCACCTCAGAAACGAGTGCTTCCGGTGAACTGTCTTCTGTAATTGCCGGAGCTAAATAGATACCTTGCTGATACACCTCTGTATCGGTCTCAATATCATAAATCTCCATATTTTCAGAAGCATCTAAAAAGGCCTGTGGACCTTTATCAGCTCCTTTTCCCCAAGTACTAGTACCATCATAAGGCACCGGTATTAGAACTATTTTTGAGGTTTCAAGTTTGGCAAATTCATCAGGGATGCCGGCATAGTTTTTAGTTGTATTCATAACCTAAAATCTTGAGCAATTGTTCTGCTTTTTGTTGTTCGTTAAATATACGGGTTGTTAAGTTACCATTTTCATCTCTATCAATCAGAATATGTTTTGGCTGCGGAATTAAGCAATGCTGCAGACCACCATATCCACCTATTGACTCTTGATAGGCACCGGTATTAAAAAAGCCGATGTATAATGGTTTATCTTTCTTGTATTTAGGCAAGTAAATAGCATTACTATGCTGTTCACTATTATAATAATCATCACTATCACACGTAAGACCTCCTAATAACACACGCTCGTATTCTTCTTCCCATCTGTTTATAGGCAGTAAAATAAAACGCTTGCTAATTGCCCACGTATCTGGTAAAGTGGTGATAAACGATGAGTTTATCATGTTCCACTTCTCTCTATCATTTTGTTGCTTTTGATAGAGCACTTCGTAAATAGCACCTCCACTCTCTCCTACAGTAAAACTACCAAACTCAGTAAAAATATTAGGTACTACAACATCTGCCTCTTCACAAGTAATTTTTATCTGATTGATAATTTCATCAACCATATATGCATAATCATAGTCAAAAGCCAAAGAATTTTTTATAGGAAAGCCTCCTCCTATATTTAAGCTATCTAAGCTAGGACAGATTTTCTTAAGACGTGTATATACTTTAAGACACTTATTTAATTCATTCCAGTAGTAAGCATTATCTCGTATACCGGTATTAATGAAAAAATGAAGCATTTTTAACTCAACCTGATCATTATTTTTGATCTGATCTTCATAAAAAGGTATAATATTTTTATAGCCTATTCCTAGTCGAGATGTATAAAACTCAAATTTAGGTTCTTCTTCAGATGCAATACGAATTCCTATTTTAAAGTCACCCTTTATCCCTTCAGATAAAAGGTTAATTTCTTCATAGTTATCTATAATAGGCACACAATTTTTATGGCCATTATTCATCAAGTTTGTAATATTCTCGATGTATTGATCCCTTTTAAAGCCATTACAGATAACAAAAGTCTCATCTGTAATTTTTCCATTTTCTTTAAGCTTATTTACAATATCAATATCAAAGGCCGATGAAGTCTCGATATGAATATCATTTTTTAAAGCCTCATCAAGAACATGCTTAAAATGTGAGCTCTTTGTACAGTAACAGTAGTTGTAATTCCCTTTGTAATTATGCTTTTGAATTGCATCTCTAAACCAGGTTTTGGCTCTGTTGATATTATCAGATATCTTAGGCAAATAACTAAATTTTAGTGGAGCACCATATTGCTCAACTAATGCCATCAAATCTATATCGTGAAATTGTAAGTGGTTGTCCTCAAGTTTGAAATCTTCCTGAGGAAAATAAAAGGATTGATCTATGAGATCTATATATTTCGTATTCATCAAATAGTTTAAAGTGTGAAATGTAAAAAAAGAAATCGAGATAAAACGCCGGAAAATCTTAAGGTATTGTAAAAGACTTATGTTTTACCTGAATTAGTTTTTTTAAAATTAAACAGTTTTAGATTTTAATTTAAATATTGAATTACTAAACTATTATAAAAATGACATTTATAGCATCATTAAATTGTTTATTTCCTGCTGACTTAAATGCTTGTACTTACCGCGTGGAAGATCTTTTTTAGTTAACGAAGCAATCGTTACACAATCTACACGAACCACTTGATACTCCAGGTGTTCAAAAATAGTACGAATCACACTACTTCCTACATTGCGTAATTTTAAACCTATTTCTTTTTTAGGAGATCCGTTTACGTAGCTAATGTCTTCTACAAATATCTTCTTACCGTCAACACTCAATCCTTTAGAGATTTTTTCTAAATCTTCTGCTTTAAGGTTTTTGTCTAATTCTATATGAAACAAGCGTGGAAGTCCTGCTTTAGAATTAGTCAATTTTTGCATTAACTTTTCATCATTAGTAAATAAAATAAGTCCGGTTGCATTGCGACCTAATCGACCTACAGGCTGAATACGTGATTTTGTTGCCGGTGCAACAAGATCCATTACCGTCATTCCTTTTTCATTACTCGTGGTAACTGAAAACCCTTTTGGTTTATTTAGTAATACATATGCTTTTGGCTCTGGATTAATGCGCGTACCGTCAAAGCGTACATCATCATCTAACTTCACCTTGTATCCCATTTCATTTATGATTTCCCCGTTTACGGAAACCTGACCTGTAGCTATATACATGTCTGCCTCTCTCCTAGAGCAAACACCACTATTTGATATATACTTATTAAGACGAATACCGTCTTTATCTTTATTCTTTTGTGAAGAACCTTTTGCTGCACTCGCTGCTTTATCTGCAGAAGCTCCTGTTTTTCTCTTTATAGGAGCATTGCCCCTGGCATTACTTTTACTACGTAAATTATTAGATCCGCGACCAGACGCTTTCCCGTCTCTACTGCTTTCTTGATGTCTGCTCATAATTATAAATTTTTGCAAAGATACATATTTAAATAGCGAAAACAGAGTATATAAAATGGCCTCAAAACACCAATTAGCTAAGAGAAAAGTAGCCTCAAATTAACGTTAAATTCATATTCATACAGCAGAAATCTATTGATATTTGAATACTCCTTAATTTTTATAAACTAATTGACACAAAAAACCAGTTAGTACTGATAATTATCTAATAAAATTTAGAATCTAGTGTGGGTTTTAGTATTTGTATACATAACGTAAACAATCGCTTAATTAACTCAAAAGGAAAGATTTAGTCCTTATTTGATAACTACTCTGTTGAAGAAAAACATCTTATAGGGTAGTACATTTGACACATCAATCTTAAAAACAAAAAGTCATGAAAAAAGTACAAATCCTTTTATTTTTAGCGGTATTCAATTTTGCAGCAGTATCTGCCGCAGCAGACCCAAAACCAGAAACTACTAGTGGAAAATTAAGAACTCAAATCATTAACCTACTTGGTGTTCCTGAACTCGAATTAAACGAAGACTTATTAGAGAGTACGATTCAGTTTATGGTTACTTCTAAAAATACCATAGTTGTGCTTAATGTGTCTACAGAAAATCCACAATTAGAAAATTATATTAAAAGCAGACTTAACTATAAAAAAGCTGAAATAGAAATCACGGGTAACCGCATTTTTCACATACCATTCAAAATTAAAAAAGGATAAGCATCCTCTTATTTATTTTGAATTAGCCAGAAAAGCCACCGCAATGCGGTGGCTTTTTCATTATAAAATTCTTTTGAGCACTAAGTCTGTATCTATTAAAAGAATACTAAACACACCCAGGACTAAAATGAATTTTAAAATATTATGCAATAAAACATAATGCATTTTTGCGCGAGACCACCAGAGCCAATATGAAAAAATAATCAATAAGAAAAAACTTCCGTAGAAGTAATAGCGCATAAGACCTACATCAAAGTTAGTAACTAAAAGATATGTGGGTAAAATCGTAAGGATGATTAGAAATGTAATTGCAAATTTAGTCACACGCTCACCATATACTATAGGTATATTTTTATAACCAAGTGCTACATCTCCTTTTATATTTTCTAAATCTTTAATAAGCTCACGCATAATAATTATTAGCCCCAGAAAGGTAGCGTGTACAAATATGACCTTGTCAAAATTTCTATAATAAATAAAGATTGCAAAAAAAGGAATAAGAGCTAATGAGGCTGAAGTAAGGTTACCTAAAAAGAGTATTTTCTTGAGTTTATGTGAATAAAACCATATTCCGAAAATATAACCTGAGAAGAAAAGAACTGCAAAAAAAGACACCGAACTTGCCACCACAACTGCTAAAAAATTTAAAATAAAATACAGCGTTAGTATTTTGTTTTGACTTACCATATGATCCAATCGCGTTTTATGCGGTCTATTTATTAAGTCTTTTTCACTGTCATAAAAACTATTGATGATATATCCTCCTGCAATAACTAAGGAAGACGCCAGTACTATAGAAAAAAGATTTACATCAAAAAGCACATCCCTGAGTGGGATATCTGGTGATAATATAAATATAGATGCTAAATATTGTGCGAGTACAATTATGAGAATATTATAACCTCTCACCACCGAAAACAAACTTAAAAATTTAAGAAGTAAAAGTTTGTTTCTTCGACTTATGCGAGACATATTCTACATTTTATAGGAAATGTGTAATTAGAAGTTGTAAACCACTTCCAGCTTGTGACCATCCAGAGCTTTTCGTGCTTTTTCGATATCTTCGGTAAAGCCCAAAATATAACCTCCTCCTCCAGAGCCGCAAAGTTTCAGATAAAAATCATTAGACTCTATCCCTTGCTTCCATAGATCATGAAAACTCGCAGGAATCATAGGCTTAAAATTACCTAATACAGTTTTAGACAACTGCTTTACATTACTCAGAAGTGACTTAACGTCACCTTTTAGAAAATCATCTACACAAGCATCAGTATGTTTCACAAATTGCGTTTTAAGCATTTTTCTAAAACCTTCTTGTTTCATGTTTTCCATAAACAAGTTTACCATAGGTGCAGTCTCTCCTACCATTCCGCTATCCAAAAGAAACACAGCTCCTTTTCCATCAATAGTTTGCGAAGGAATTCCTGCCGGTTCTATATCGTCTTTACTATTTATAAGAATAGGCAGACTTAAATAACTATTTAATGGATCAAGACCAGAAGATTTTCCGTGGAAAAAAGATTCCATTTGACCAAAAATGGATTTCAGCTTAAGCAGCTTATCACGAGTAAGATTCTCTAAGATTGTGATTTTATCAAGTGCATATTTGTCATAGATAGATGCCACTAAAGCCCCACTACTTCCCACTCCATAACCCTGGGGTATGGTGCTGTCAAAATACATCCCTTCGGCTACATCTGCCTTTAAAGTTTCAATATTAAATTGAACAAGATCTGGCTGATCAACCTGTAAAGCCTCCAGATATGAAGCAAAACGACCTAAACTTTCATTTGATTTTATTGCTTCTTCACTCGGATTTTCATCTACTTTAAGAGCGCCATTATAGAAATTATAAGGTATTGATAAGCCTTTAGAATTTTTAATAATCCCATACTCACCAAACAAAAGAATTTTTGAATAAAATAATGGTCCTTTCATAGAATGATCTAAGTTAATCGACTGCAAAGTTACAACTTTATTGCTCCAGTTCCCACGCTATCAAAAATATACCTGTTATTCTGGCAATATTCACTAAGTGAAGATTTTATAAAATCCTGAACTTCATTTTTATAGTTTTTCGGAAACAATACATGAACGTTCGCCCCGGCATCTAATGTGAAGCATAATGGGATACCAGTTTCTCTACGATACTCCCAAATCTTCTCTATGATTTTAAGTGTATTAGGCTTCATCAAGATAAAGTATGGCGAACTCGTTAACATCATAGCATGTAAAGTAAGCGCTTCACTCTCCACAATATGTATAAAACTGTCTAGATCACCATTTTTTAAGATAGGAATAAGCTTTGCGAGATTCTCATGTGCTTGATTAAATCTACTCTCTGCATACGGATGATTATGCATTAAGTTGTGACCTACCGTACTACTCACCTGTTTTTCACCTTGATCTACCAGAAGTATCGCATCTTGAAAATCTTTAAAATTCTCATGAACTTCATAGGGGTATGAAACTCCATAAATATCACTGCTTCCTTCAATTTCTGAATGCTCTCCCCAAACCACAAGAGGACCTTCTAGAGAACGACAACCACTCCCAGAACCTAATCGAGCTATAAACGACGCTTTTTGAGTAAAATAAGTATCGGTAAGCCCTGGCTGCATCTCGCGCTCCATTTCCATTAGACACAATGCAATAGCACTAAAACCACTTGCAGAGGATGCAATCCCAGAACTATGCGGAAAGCTATTGGTTGTTTCAACAATAAATTTATACTCTTTTACAAATGGCATATACTGCAGAATACGACTAAAAAATTGATGGATTTTAGCCTCAAACCCAGGCTTATGCTTTCCGTCTAAAATTACCTTTACCTCAAAATTCTCCTTATGATTATCTCGCTTTTCAAAATGCAATGTTGTGGTCGTTCTACACGTATCTAATGTAAAACTAATAGAAGGGTTTTTAGGTATTTGAATTCCTTGCTTACCCCAATATTTTATTAATGCGATATTGCTTGGCGACGCATAACTAAACGATGTGCTTGATAAATTCTGAGTATAATCTGCAGGTAAAAACTTTGTACTTGTCATAGCGCAAATATAAAAACTTCTTAAAGGCTTCTTACACATTTTAAAGAGTTAGCTCTAAGAAATATTTTTATAAATTAGTCTTAAGAATTATGCCTATGATTTCAAAGAAAGCTAAACGTATTTTAATAGCTATATTTATATGTCTTTTAATAGGATTTATAGGTTCTGTAGCTACACAAAGTAGTGTGCAAACATGGTATCCTACATTAGCAAAACCATTTTTTACGCCGCCAAACTGGCTCTTTGCACCAGTCTGGACAATCTTATATATTGTAATGGGTATAGCTGCTGGTCTAGTATGGGATGGAGGCTTTTACCATAAATGGGTGAAAACGGCTCTTTATCATTTCGGTTTTCAGTTGCTTTTAAATGCTTCCTGGTCTATCTTCTTCTTTGGATTGCAACTTGTTTTACCCGCACTCCTTATAATTATAGGTTTATTTATATTGCTGCTCTTCACCTTTAAATGGTTTAAAGTTGTTAATAACACTGCTGCCTATTTACTTATTCCCTATATACTCTGGGTAATTTATGCTGCAGCGCTAAACTTTGAAATCTGGCGATTAAATTAAAAGCTATTTGCAATCGCATTGGCGGCAATAAAACCTCCCGTCCATGCATTTTGAAAATTAAAACCACCGGTAACTGCATCTATATCTAAAACCTCTCCTACTAAATAGAGATTAGTATGTTGTTTAGATTGATAAGTTTTAAAATCAATTTCTTTAAGATTAACACCACCTGCTGTAACAAACTCTTCTTTGAAGGTGCTTTTTCCATCAACCTGAAATATTCCGTTTTGTAACTGCTTCACTAAATTCGCGATGTCAATTTTTGTGATATCTGCCCACTTTTTTTCGTGGTTAACACCTGATGCGTTTAGAAGACTTTGCCACAACCGCTTTGGTAAATCAAACGGTGACCATTTATGCAACGTCTGTTTTGCTAATTCAACTTTATAATCTCGTAATTTCTCATATAAAAATTCAGATTTAAAATCTGGAAGCCAGTTCACACATAGATTAAACTTATAATCAAGCTCGTTTAATATGCGAGCTCCCCAAGCAGAAAGCTTCAATATACCTGGACCACTCATACCCCAGTGCGTTATAAGAACGGGCCCTCTAATATATTTTAGATTTTGATTTAAATAAGCCTTTTTCTTAGCATTTAGCTCAGCTGGGATCTCCAGACTTACTTCAGCTAAAGTCGACAATCCTGCAAGCTCATTTATACGTTTATCTTTTATATTAAATGTAAATAAAGAAGGTACTGCCCGTGTAATAGCAATGCCTTTATTTTGGAGTAGACTCAACATCTTAGGATTACTTCCTGTAGCTACAACCATCACTTTACAATTTAGATTTTCATTTTTACTTTGTAATTTCCAGTTGTCCCCCTCATTTTCTATATTAATTACCGGCCATTTTGTTTTAATATCAACATTATAGATTTTAGCTTCCTCTAAAAAGCAATCAATAATTGTCTGCGAACTATTACTTTCAGGAAACATTCTGCCATCGTCTTCGATTTTTAACGAAACCCCACGCTCTTCAAACCAAGTTATAGTATCCCCAGAAAGAAAGGTGTGAAAAGGTCCTAATAGTTCGCGTTGCCCTCTAGGGTAATTTTCAGTAAGAGGTTTAGGTTCAAATATTGCGTGTGTAACATTACATCTGCCGCCGCCAGAAATCTTTACTTTTTCCAGTACTTGAGCTCCACGCTCGACTATAACAACAGAAAGCTTTTGGTTTTGTTTTGCAAGGTTAATTGCTGTAAAAAAACCGGCAGCACCACCACCTATAACAACTACATCATAATTCATATTTGCAAATATACGGTGTCAAGAAATAGATATGCTTAAAAATGATGATAACAAAAAACTATTGATTTTAAGAAACTTCTTGAATTTTAATTTGAAAAATTTTTGGTAGAAAATTTCTGAAATTTGACGTTTAAAATCTAAAAATGAACACATATGGTTACATTTTATTAAAATATTTAGCAATAAGTATCTGCAATTACAATACTAAATGATCTCACTAATTACTGAAGCTAAAGTTGACAATCCGTATAAACATTCAATAATTCACAAAAATAAGGGGAGATATTATCAAATTATTAATTAATCCTTAATAAATTATCAATTAGCTGATTAAATTTATTGATCTCAACTACAACGATTTCGCAACTTAAACGTTGTAGTAGCTGATATTATTCATTTTTTTCTATAAATTTAACAACCAGAATCTTTTAAAAACTAAAATAATTTAAAATTAATTTTATGAAGCAATTTATACTTAGAAGTATACTTTTTTGCGCTTCGCTTTTACTGGCAGGTATAGCAAATGCGCAAACAGTATCGGGAACAGTATCTGAGCCCAATGGTCCCTTACCGGGCGCAAACGTTCTCGTAAAAGGGACGACAAATGGTACTACAACAGATTTTGACGGAAACTACACTATTAATAATGTAGCTGCAGGTAGCACATTAATCTTTAGTTATGTTGGATTTTCAGCAACGGAAGTAGCTGTTAATGGAAAATCTACAATTAATGTAACCCTTCAAGAAGATGCGGCTGCCTTAGAAGAAGTTGTAGTTATTGGTTATGGATCAACAACTGTAAAAGATGCTACAGGATCTGTTGCCTCTGTAACATCTGAAGATTTTCAAAAAGGAGTAATATCTTCTCCAGAACAACTAATTCAGGGTAAAACCGCAGGTGTTCAAATTGCATCAGGTAGCGGAGAACCCGGATCTGGAGTTGCAATACGAATAAGAGGAACTTCATCTGTGCGCTCAAATAACAACCCTCTATTTGTAGTCGATGGTGTACCACTTCCGTCAGGAGATACATCAGCAGAAGGCTCTAATATTGGTGTAGGAACAAGTTCTGCAAAAAACCCTTTGAGTTTCTTAAATCCTAATGATATTGAAAACATAAGTATTCTTAAGGATGCATCATCAACAGCGATTTATGGTTCTCGTGGAGCAAATGGTGTAGTTATAATTACTACTAAAAGCGGCCGAGGTGGAGCAAGCGGAGGAACATTTGAGGTTTCATCTGAAGTAAGTGTTTCTGATGCTGCAAATGAATATGATTTATTGGATCGCCAGCAATTTTTAAGTACAGTTGCTGCGTTTGGTGGATCAGCTACAGATTTTGGGAATGATACAGATTGGCAATCTCTTGCAACCCGAACTGCTATTTCTACTAATACCAACTTTGCTTATTCACAAAATTATGGATCAGGTAATGTAAGAGCAACTTTTAATTACGGGAATCAAGAAGGTGTAGTTCAAAAATCTTCTCAAGAACGTATTGTAGGACGATTAAACGCCTCACAAAGACTTTTTGATGATAAATTGTTGCTTACTTTGCAAAGTACTTTATCTCGAGTTAATGATGAATCACCCCCTCTTAGCGGAAGTGCAGGATCTACCGGTGATCTTTTAGGTGCATCATATTCTGCAAATCCTACTTGGCCAGCAGACCCAACATTTAATCCAGGAGATAGAATTAACCCTTTAAATTTAATTCAGAATTTCCAGAGTCAATCTGAAACTGATCGTTTTTTACTTAACCTTTCTGCTTCATATGACATTACTGATGACTTTTCAGCTAAAACTACAATAGGCTATGATCGAGCAGAATCAACTAGAAATGGATCTATAAACGCCAATACTTTTAACGTTTCTCGTGGTGCGGGTGGTAATGGTAGAGGTGCTCTTAATGATATCGAAAATGATAACCGTCTTCTAGAAGTAACGCTTAATTATAAAAAAGCGTTTGACAATTCTAATTTCGATGCTCTTGTAGGTTTTTCTTACCAAGAATTTCAAGTTTCAGGAAGAAACATTGAGGGTTTTGGTTACCAATCAACTAATTTAGATCAAATGGCTGATGATCTCAATTCTTCAGCTTCACGTTTGGAGTCTCTAATTTCAGGAGGCTATCAACAATACGGATACTCTGCAGGGACTGGTTTATTTGTTAATAGACTATTTCCATCTCCATCTAGTGAATCTTTGGGTGATGTTACATCACTTCCATTAAGATCAGTTTTTGCTGATACTTTTGATAATACAGATGAACTTCAATCTTATTTCGCTAGAGTTAATTATACTCTTAATGATAAATATTTATTTACTGCTACAGTGCGAGCGGATGGATCTTCTAAATTTGGAAAAAACAATAAATACGGTATTTTCCCTTCTGCAGCTTTTGCTTGGAAAATTAACAATGAAGATTTTGCAGGGGATACATTCTCCACTCTTAAATTAAGATTAAGTTATGGTATTACAGGAAATCAAGATGGTTTAAGTTACGGACAATTTTTACAGAGACAAAGATATTCTGGAGGAGGAATTAACGATGATGGAGCTATCAACATCCCTGGTATTACAACCGTATCGTTCCCTAATCCAGATTTAAAATGGGAGGAAACTACACAATACGCTGTAGGATTAGACTTTGGTCTTAACAATGATCGTTTTAGTGGTAGTCTTGATTTGTATCGTAAAGAAACACGAGATTTATTACTTAATATTAATGCCGCTCAGCCATCTCCACAACCGTTCTTTTTTCAGAATATAGACGCTGTTGTTTTAAATACTGGTGTTGAAGCTGCACTTAATTACGATATTTTACAAGGTGACGATTTTAGCTGGACAATTGGTGTGAATCTAGCATATAATAAAAATGAAATTCAAGATTTTGATGGAAGACTAGCAGCTGGTACAATTCGAGGCGCTGGGCTAACAGGTGCTTTTGCCCAAAGACTTGAAACTGGCCGACCTATATACTCATTTTATTTAAGAGAATTCACAGGGTTTGATGATAATGGCAACCCGACTTTCGAGGGAGGTGTGGATAATCAAAAATTTGTTGGAAAGAGCGCTTTACCAGACATAACTGGTGGTATTTCAACATCTGCTAGTTACAAAAATTGGAGTGCTTCATTATATTTTAATGGCCAAGCTGGAAATTATATTTATAATAATACTGCAAATGCATTTTTCACAGGAGGTGCAATAGGTAGTGGAAATAATGTTACTACAGATGTAATCGACTTAGCAGGTGTTGAGGGTAGATTTGCAGAAGCATCAGTTTCTACAAGATTTTTAGAAAAAGGAGACTTCTTAAGATTACAAACTGCCTCTATTGCATATAATGTACCAATGGAAAATGTAGGGTTCTTTAAAACAATGCGCTTTAGCCTAACTGGTCAAAATTTGTTTGTTCTTACAAGCTATAGTGGTTTAGATCCTGAAGTGAGTGTAGTGCCCGGTGGAGGAGATTTATTAAATGGTTTACCCATCGCTGGTATTGATTACTCGTCTTTTCCAAGACCTAGAATATATAGTTTAGGAGTAAACTTAACTTTTTAAAAAAATAGACATGAAAATAAAGACTTTAATTAAACCCTTTACCTTTTCAGCTTTTGCTATAGCTATTCTGGTATCGTGTACAGATTTGGAAATAGAAGAGACCGACTCTATTATTAGTGAAGATACAGGAGATTTTACATTTACTCCTCTTGCGGATCCTGCATCTTCTTTGAGCGATCTTTATAATAAAGTCGGTGGTGATTTTCAAGGGCAAGATAATATATATGCGCTAAATGAAGTTACTACTGATGAACTCCTGGTTCCAACACGAGGAACAGACTGGGGAGATAATGGCGTATGGAGACAATTGCATACTCACACTTGGAATGCAGCTCATATATTTATTTTAAACTCTTGGAACACTTTAAATCAAAATGTATTTAGGGCTACTGAAATCATAGAAAGTAATCCTTCAACTGCAGTTGTTGCCGAGGCAAAGTTTCTAAGAGCATATAACATGTTTTTTGTAATGGACTTTTTTGGTTCTGTTCCTTTTAGAGAAGTGACTGAAGGTCCTGATGTAGACCCACGAGTATTATCCCGTATGGAGGCCTATGATTTTGTTATGCAAGATCTTACAGAAGCGCTTGCAGATTTACCCACAACTGGTCCAGATTTAACAAAAACTGTGAAAGCAACTAAGCAAGCGGCACAATTTTTATTGGCTAAGCTGTATTTAAATGCTTCTGTTTATAATGGGTCCGGAACTTTTGACCCTACAGATATGGATGCCGTAATTGCAGCTGTAGACGCAATAACTGCAAGTGGTTTTGCAGTTGAATCTGATAAAAATTATTTTGAGATCTTCGAGCCTACAGAAGATACCGAAACGATCTTTTTCTTAAGAAGTGAAGTTGCCGCAAGAATATGGAACTCTTTACATTATAATCAAAATGCTCCCGACAATACTGGTGGAGGTTGGAATGGGTTCTCTACTTTGGCTGAATTCTATGACAAATTTGAGGGTGATCCCAATTCTAATTATGCTGGTGATGGTCAAGAAGAACGTCGAGGTATAGTTTGGGATAACACCAATGCGAATGATTTAAATCTTGGTATTGGATATGGTTTTCTAATTGGTCAACAGTATAACTCTGATGGAACAATGTTAAAAAATAGACAAGGAGGACCACTTGCATTTACAAAGGAAATACCTGCTCTTGTAGGTAATACTGAAGTTCAGGGTATAAGATTACTTAAATATCACCCATACGATCCTATCCCAGATACTGGCGATGACAGCCCATTAATAGAATCTTTTAGAAGACATCAAATCTTTTTTAGATATGCAGATGCATATTTAATGAAAGCTGAAGCTCTTTTTAGAAAAGGTCAAACAGCAGAAGCTTTAGCAATGGTCAATGATTTGAGATCAAAAAGAGACAATACTCCTGCTCTTACCAGTCTGGACGAAACATCATTATTAGATGAGCGTGCAAGAGAATTGTTTATTGAAACATGGAGAAGAAATGATCTTGTACGTTTTGATCAATTTACTTCACCTTGGAGTCTGAAAGAAGTAACCGGTGACCCAAATAAAAATTTATTTCCAATCCCGGAAATTGCTCTCTTATCTAACCCTAATTTAACTCAAAATCCAGGTTACTAATAATTAATATTTATAGCCTAAATAAAAGAGAGGATCCTAAAATGGTCCTCTCTTTTAAATTAGTAAATTCCCTAATATTTGAAGTCTTTCTCAATATGCAACAAGTGCGTTTTTACATTTTAATTGTATGGTGTGCATGTTTCTATTCTTGTACTAATACACAAGAATCCTACAAATTGAATAAAGTGATCGATTCTGGAATCGATTTTAATAACGAAATAAAAAATTCGCCAGAACTCAATATTCTTAATTACCTCTATTTCTATAATGGAGCAGGTGTGGCAGTTGCAGATTTCAATAATGACAATCTTCCAGATATTTATTTTACTGGCAATCAAGTTTCAGATAAACTTTATCTAAATACTGGAAATCTAAAATTTAAAGATATTTCAAAACACGCAGGCATTGACCTTTCCAATACTTGGAACACTGGTGTTACCACGGTTGATATCAATGCAGACGGTCTCTTAGACATATATGTTTGCACCGTAAGTGGTCATTTAAATCTCAAAGGTCATAACAAACTATATGTGAATCAGGGAATTGTAAATGGAGTGCCTACTTTTAAAGAAGAATCAAAAGCTTACGGTTTAAACTTTTCAGGTTTATCTACTCAAGCGGCATTCTTTGATTATGATAGTGATGGAGATCTGGATGTATATCTCCTCAATCATTCAGTACATCCTAATGCAAATTACGGTCGTGCGATAATTCGCAATCAACCGGATACCTTAAATGGGGATCGGTTTTATAAAAATGAAAATGGTTACTATAAAGATTATACAAATCAAGCAGGAATTTTATCTAGTAAAATAGGATATGGCTTGGGTATTTCTGTAGGTGATATAAATAATGATAATTACCCCGATTTGTATATCGCAAATGACTTTTTTGAAAACGATTATCTCTACATGAATCAACAAGATGGCACGTTTAAAGAATTAAATACCACCTCAAAAATCTTGGGTCATACTTCCCATTTTTCGATGGGTTCTGATATTGCAGATGTAAATAATGATGGCCTTGTAGATATTTTAAGTTTAGATATGCTTCCTGAAAATCTACAGACACTAAAAGCTTCAGGTACAGAATATGCATATCCAATTTATCAAAATCAGTTGCGCAATGGGTATAACCATCAGTTTATGCAAAATGCTTTACAAATAAATCTTGGGAAAAACAGGTTTGCAGAAACTGCATTTCAGAGTGGCATCGCAGCTACAGAATGGTCTTGGAGTCCGTTAATTGCAGATTTTGACAATGACGGACACAAAGATATTTACATCGCAAATGGAATTCTGGGCGCAACCAACAATATGGATTTTGTAAATTTTATATCTAATGAATCTATTCAAAAGCGCCTGGGGAAATCTATGAGTCAGCAAGAGATGGAGTTCATAGAAAAAATACCAGCCACACACGTTGCCAATTATATGTATAAAAATAAAGGCAATGGTAATTTTGAAAATGTTACTAAAAATTGGACGGCAGCAAATTTATCATTTAGTAATGGTGCTTCGTATGCAGATCTGGATAATGATGGGGATCTTGATATAGTAGTCAACAATATTAATGAAAAGGCATACATACTAGAAAATAGGACTGCGCAAGACACTGCCTACTCAAAAGGCATAACTATAAATTTTAGAAGCGATTCTGCTAATAGATTCGGAATAGGTGCAAAAGTCACCACCTTTGTGAATGGTAAAACTCAAGTTTTAGAAAATTATACAACTCGAGGATATTTATCAGCCGTTCCGCCGGCTGTATTTTTAACTCCTGGAAGCACCCGCAGAATTGATTCTATGCGTATTACCTGGCCTTCAGGAAAAATGCAGAAGCTAAAGAATGTAGCATTAAAAAAGGTATTAACCTTTTACGAGAAAAATGCAGTTGATAGCGTTAATCCTAATTCTGAAAATTCAGAACTTAGAATTTCAAATACATTACCTAAAGTAGATTTTAAACATACTGATGGTAGTTCTATTGAGTTTAGTAGAGATGCTTTAATTCCATATGCAAATACAAATACAGGTCCACAAGTACGAGCTGGATACTTAAATCTCGACGCTCTTGAAGACTTTATCATTCTGGGAGCAAAAGGTCAGGAAACTCAAATTTACCTTCAGAAACCCAATGGAGAATTTATAAATGCGCCTCTACCCGATTCTCAATCTGATGCAATTAATGAGGACACGGCAGTAGCTTTGTTTGATGCGAATAGCGACGGACAAATAGATATTTTAATTGCTAGTGGCGGAAACGAGTTTACTCAAGGGAAAGCATTAACTCCCAGACTCTATTTAAATTCAAAAACGGGATTTAGAAAAAGTCAAGATGCTTTTAAAGATTTATATATTAATGCATCTCAAATACGTACTGTTGATCTGGATAATGATGGCGATTTAGATCTAGCAATCAGCAGTGATTTAGTTCCTCAAGAATTTGGAGCAACACCTAAAAGCTATATTTTTCAAAATGATGGTAACGGGAATTTTAAAGATATTACTCAATCATATGCTCCTGAATTTTCTAACTTCGGAAATATAAAAGATATTATTTGGACAGACCTTACCGGTAATGGATTTAAGGATGCTATTGTATGTGGTCATTGGATGCCAATTCAAATTTTTATAAATACAGGTCAATTTTTAAAACGCAGTTCAAACTCCTGTTTTAAAAAATCAAATGGTTTATGGAACACAATTGCCGCTAAAGATTTTGACAATGATGGTGATCTCGATCTTGTTGTAGGTAATTGGGGACTTAACACGAGACTAGCTGCATCTGCAGAAGAACCTATTACTCTTTATAGATTTGATTTTGATGCCAATGGAAAAATAGATCCCATAACTACTTATTTTTATAAAGGCACTCAAACAGTTCTAGCTACAAAAGACGAACTTGTAAAACAAATTCCTCCTCTTAATAAGAAATTCCTGAGTTATAATACCTTCGCACAGGCAAGTATAGAGGATCTGTTTTATAATGAAAGTTTGAAAAAAGCTGATAAAAAATATGCTTATACTCTAAATACTACTTATTTTGAAAACAAAGGAAATCTTGAATTTAAAGCGCATAAACTTCCATTTATAGCACAAGTTTCAAGTACCAAATCAATATTAACAGACGATTTTAATGCTGACGGGTATACCGATATTTTGTTATTAGGTAATGACAGTGAGATAAGCACCCAACTAGGTCGTCAAGATGCCTCAACCGGAATAATTTTACTTAATGACGGTAAAGGCAATTTTAAGTTTACAAATAAACACGATATTATTATTAAAGGAGCTTCCCGCAGTCACACATCGATTACAATAAAAGATAGTACATACTACATCATTGGAAGAAATAACGACACCCCTATATTTTTAAGAAAAGAGAAATAAATGAATTTTAAACATACCCTATACCTATTAAGCTTTTGTTTACTGGTTTGCTCTTGTAATTCAAAAGACAATGAGCAGAAAGATCGTCTTCCTGAAACTCCTAGGTTATTCAGTTTATTAGATCCTCAGGATACAGGTTTTGATTTTACAAATGCAATTACGAACAGTAAGGATTTCAACATTTTTAAATACCGCAATTTTTATAATGGTGGCGGGGTAGCAATAGGTGATATAAATAATGATGGCCTTGCAGATATTTATATGACTGCAAATATGGGCTCAAACAAACTTTTCCTAAACAAAGGAGATTTCAAATTTGAGGATATTACAGATAAAGCAGGAGTGGCCGGTAACAAACCGTGGTCTACCGGTGTAGTAATGGCAGATGTCAACGGTGATGGATTATTAGACATTTATGTGAGTAATGCCGGAAACATGAAAGGTGATAATCACGATAATGATTTATATATAAACAACGGGGATTCAACATTCACTGAAAAAGCAGCACAATATAATTTGGCAAAATCTGGGTTCTCTACACAAGCTACATTTTTTGACTATGATAAAGACGGAGACCTGGATGTATATATCTTAAATAATAGTAATGTACCCGTAAGTGGGTTAGGCTACGCAGAGCAGCGAGATACCCGTGCAGAAGACTGGGAGAACGTTCCGGATATTTTTAAGGGTGTGGGTGATTTACTTATGCGTAATGATGGAGACACTTTCACAAATGTAAGTGAGGAAGCCGGTATTTACGGCAGTCTCATAGGTTTTGGTTTGGGAGTTATGATTACAGATATAAACAATGACTTATGGCCAGATATCTACATCTCTAATGACTTTTATGAGCGGGATTACTTATACATAAATCAAAAAGATGGAACTTTTATAGAAGAAATTAAAAACTGGACCTCGCATTTATCACTTTCGGCTATGGGAGTTGATATGGCAGATATAAATAATGATGGTCTTCAGGATATTTTCATAACTGATATGCTTCCCGAACCAGAAGAGCGGGTAAAATCTGTAATGGAATTTGACAACTATAATGTGTACAAACTCAAACAAAGTAAAGACTTCTACCAGCAGTTTATTCAAAATACATTACAAGTAAATAATGGAAATGGTTCTTTTTCTGAAACTGCCTATTACAGTGGCGTAGATGCTACAGACTGGAGTTGGGCCGGTTTGCTTGTAGATCTTGATAATGATGGTTATCGAGATATATATGTTACTAATGGTATCAATCACGATCTTACAGATCTGGATTTTGTTGACTTTTTTGCTGATGAGATTATTCAAAATATGGCACTCACCGGTAAAAGGCAAGCAATTGATTCTATTATAAACAAAATGCCAAAAAAGCCATTATCTAATTACGCCTACAAAAACAATAAAGATCTTACCTTCAAAAACGCAGCATTAGAATGGGGTCTTGATACGCTAAGTATGTCTAATGGGAGTGCTTACGCCGATTTAGATAATGATGGTGATCTTGATCTTGTTGTTAACAATGTGAATATGAAATCATTTTTGTTTCGCAATAATGCTGAAAAGGAAACCGAAAATCATTTTATCAAACTGAAATTTAAAGGAGGAGAGAAAAATCCGTTTGCGATTGGAGCCTCGGTAAAGCTTTTTATTAAAGATCAAATCATTTTACAAGAATTATATCCTGTACGCGGTTTTCAGTCTTCGATGGAATATCCAATGACAATAGGAATTGGTGAGGCGACCCGTATAGATTCTATGCGCGTGTTGTGGCCTAATGATAAAACTCAGCTTTTTACTTCAGTCAAAGCCGATCAAACCCTGCAATTAGATGAAGCTGAAGCCACCGAAGTTTTTATTCCGCAGAAAAATAAAAAGATTAAAACACTTCTTTCAGAACTCACAAGCAACTCTTTAATCTCAAGCCCAGAAAACACATACAACGATTTTGATTATGAGGGAATGATCTATAAAAAATTATCTGAAGAAGGTCCTGCTCTGGCTGTAGGCGATGTCAATAATGATGGTAATGAGGATATATTTTTAGGTGGCGCAAAGGGACAACCAGGAATTATTTATTTACATCAAGGAACAGGTAAACTTGCAATTAAAAAGCAACCTGTTTTTGATCAAGATAATTATTATGAAGATACTGCTGCAAGCTTTCTTGATGCAGATGGAGATGGTGATTTAGATTTAATCGTAGCATCGGGAGGTAACGAAGTAGGCAGGAAAGAAGTGTTTAAACCACGTCTTTACCTTAATGATGGTAATGGCAATTTCAAAAAGTCTGAAAATGAGTTGCCTTCTACTTTTCAAAATATGAGTGTAGTTGCTCCAGAAGATTTTGACGGGGATGGCGACATAGACGTTTTTATAGGTTCCCGAAGTGTCGTAGGTGTTTATGGTATAGATCCTACACATTTATTTTTAGAGAATGTAGGAGATGGCAAATTTGTAAATGCCACAGAACGCCTTGCCTACGACACAAAAGATGCCGGTATGATTACTTCGGCAATCTGGCTCGATATAGATGGGGACAATAAAAAAGATTTGATCACCACTTCAGAATGGGGTAGTCCTATTCTATTTAAAAATTCTGGAAAAAGACTCTCTAGAATAACTAATAAATTGAGTGATCATACAGGATGGTGGAGTTCAATTAAAGCTGCAGACTTAGATAATGATGGGGATATGGACTTAATTCTTGGCAATGAAGGTCAAAATTTGCATTATCAACCTACAACAGATAGTCCGTTAGTGATGTATATAAACGACTTTGACAATAATGGTACGATCGAACAAATAACTACAATACGTAAAAACGGAAAAGATTTCCCTATTCACCAGAAAAAAGAAATCACTTCGCAAATGAGTTCGTTGAAAAAGCAAAACTTAAAAGCTTCAGATTATGCGCAACGTTCTATAGATGGTATTTTTTCTGCAGAGAGCCTTGAAAATTCAATTAAGAAAACGGTTTACTACTCCCAATCTATGCTGGCAATCAATGATGGTAAAGGTAATTTCACTTTAAAACCCCTACCCTATCAAGTTCAATTATCTTGTGTTTGCGATATCATTACAGCAGATCTTAATAAAGATGGCCTAGCAGATCTAATAATGGCTGGCAATAATTTTGAATATAAACCACAATACTCACAGCTTGATGCAAATTATGGTAGTGTGTTGCTTAACAGTGGTGATGCTAATTACAAATGGCAAAACTATAATGATAGCGGTTTCTTTATAAAAGGCGAGGTAAAGCATCTTGCTAAGTTTAGAGATAAAGCAGGTAACAGTTTTATAATCGCAGCTATTAATAACGAAAAACCTAAGATTTTTAGAATTGATGAATAAATATATTCAAGCGCTTTTTTTGGTTTTTGTTTTAATTTCTTGTTCTAGAGAACCTGAATTATTTACAAATCCAGATATCGAGAAAGCAGGGATTAGTTTCAAAAACACGCTTACTCCTAATGAGGATATGAATATTCTTGATTACCTCTATTTTTATAATGGTGGTGGTGTTGCTGTAGGTGATATTAATAGTGATGGTCTCCCAGATATTTATTTTTCCGGAAATCAGGTTAAAAATGAACTCTACCTTAATAAAGGTAATCTTCAATTTGAAAACATTACAGAGCAAGCCGGCGTAGCTGGTACAAGTGACTGGAATACATCTGCTATAATGGGCGATGTAAATGGTGATGGTTTCCTAGACATTTATGTTTGCGCAGTAGTAGGTCTTAATGGTCTAGATGGTCATAATGAACTATTCATTAATAATGGAGACAATACATTTACAGAATCTTCAGAAAAGTATGGCTTAGATTTAGATACCTTTTCATCATCTGCTGCATTTTTAGATTATGATCTTGATGGTGATCTTGATATTTACATATTAAATCACGCGGTACATACACAAAATTCTTTTGGCAAAGCCGAATTACGCTATGAACGCAATGCGCAAACCGGAGATAGACTAATGCGAAACGATGGAGGCTCATTTACCGATGTAAGCGAAGAAGCCGGTATTTATGGCGGAATAAATAGTTATGGTTTGGGTATCGCAGTTTCCGACTTTAATTTAGATGGCTACCCCGATATTTATGTAGGTAATGACTTTCACGAGGATGATTATTATTATTTAAATAATGGAGATGGTACCTTTACTGAAGATTTAAAAAGCCATTTTGGACATACTTCACGATTCTCAATGGGAAGTGATGTAGCCGATTTAAATCACGATGGATGGCCAGATCTTATTTCTCTAGATATGCTATCTGAAGATGAGCACGTTCTAAAATCTTCAGAAGGTGATGACAATATTCAAACTCAACGCCTACGCACAGATAAATATGGTTATCACTACCAGTTTACGCGTAATATGCTTTACATCAATCGTGAAGGAGGCAATTATCAAGAATCTGGACTATTGAGTGGTGTAGCTGCTACAGATTGGAGCTGGAGTGCACTTTTTGGGGATTTTAATCAAGATATGGAGCAAGACTTGTTTATTTCTAATGGTATTCCTAAACGTCCTAATGATCTAGATTACATAAAATTTGTATCAAGTGAGCAAATTCAGAATAAAATAAGCAATACCGGACTTATAGATCAAAAAGCGTTGGAGAAAATGCCTAGTGGAAAAACCCGCAATTATATATTTGAAGGTACCTCAGAACTTGTATTTAAAGATCGATCTTCAAACTGGATTGCAAATGACACTCTTGCTTCTGGGGCTACAGCTTATGGTGATTTTGATAATGATGGTGATCTAGATTTAGTAACAAATAACCTCAACAGTTCGCCAACACTATATGTAAATCAAACAAATAAAAAAGGCAATTATTTAAAAGTAAGACTAAAATCAAATACAGCTAATCCTTTTGCCATAGGTGCAAAAGCTTATGTATACGCAGGTGGTATTAAACAGTTTAAAGAACTATATACTGTACGTGGATTTCAAGCTTCTTCAGAACCTATACTCCATTTTGGGTTTAAGGATATTGAAATGATAGATTCGGTACGTATCATTTGGCCAGACCGCACCACTCAATTATTGACAAATATTGAGGTTAATCAAACATTGTTAGTTCAGCAATCAAACACAAGAGCATTTAATTATAAGACGCTTCTAAGTAAACAACGTCCTTTATTTTTAAAAGTAAATGACAGTACCAGCTTAGATTTTACTCATCGTGAAGATGCTTACTCCGATTTTGACAGGGAAAAACTTATTCCATATCAAGTAGGAGATCGTGGTCCTGCCGTTGCGATAGGTGATCTCAATGGGGATGGTAAGGATGATATTTTCTTTGGAGGTTCAAAATTTATCGCTTCTCAGATATTTATGCAAACTGATTCTTCATTTGTAAAATCAAAAATCCATACCATTCAAAACGACTCTATAAATGAAGAAGTCGCCGCTGTTATAGCAGATTTCAATAAAAACGGAGCTAATGATTTATTTACTGCTACGGCAGGAGGTGATTTTTCAAATAAATCAAAACCCTTGTTAGACGCTCTATATTTAAATAATAAATCAGAATTTATTAGGGCTAACCTACCTCAGCTTTTTGAAAATACTTCTGTTCTTGCTGTACACGATTATGATGCAGATGGAGATCTTGATGTGTTTGTAGGCTCTCAAAGTATAACAGGAAGTTTTGGTAAACTACCTACCTCGTATTTGCTAGAAAATAAAAACGGCAGTTTTGCAATAGCGCAAGAGTTTAAAGAACTTGGTATGATTACATCTGCTATATGGGATGATTTTGATGGAGACAGTAAAAAAGACCTTATCGTCACTGGTGAATGGATGCATCCTATATTTCTTAAAAATACGGGCGATAAACTGGTTAAACAAGATAAGATAAAGGGTGATTTATATGGTTTATGGCAAAGTATTATAGCCTTTGATATTGATCACGATGGCGATACAGATTATGTATTAGGAAACTGGGGAGAAAACAGCAAATTTAAGGCTTCAGATGAATTTCCTATGTTGATGTATTACAGTGATTTTGATGCAAATGGTCAAACTGAAACACTAGTTGTTACAGAAAAAAATGAAAGCTATTATCCACTTTTAGGATTAGATGCATTAGCCTCACAGCTTGTAAGTTTACGTAAAAAATACAGTACCTATAAAAGTTTTGCTGGCCAAACTATCGAGGAAATTTTAAGTTATAATCAACTCAAATCCAGCAAAAAGTTCAAAGTAAATACACTCAAATCGGGATATTTACGTAACGATTCTGGCTCCTATACATTTATTCCTTTTAATAGAGATTTTCAAGTCGCTCCTATAATGACTTTTTGTAAATTCGATTTTGACAATGATGGTGCAGATGAGATACTTGCTGCCGGTAATTACTTTGGAGTACAACCATTTCACGGAAGATTAGATAGTTTTACAGGAGCCTTAATCAAAGATGAAAAAACTATAATCACTGGAGATAAACTTGGATTAGATTTTGCTCAGAAATCAATAAGACATCTAAATACAATTCTATTTCAAAATAAAAATTATCTAATTGCGACACCTAATAACGGTAAAGTCCAGCTTTATCAAATAGGAAAATCTATTAAAAATTAGCTTTTAAATATGTACAAATACCCTACGATATTATTTCTTTTAGCTCTTTCCATTTGGTCGTGCTCTAAAGAAGAAAAACCAATTGTTATTACACCTAATGATTATAATAATGCTGTAGATAAAGTAACAGAAGTTATAATTCACGATATTTTTTCTCCTCCTGTTGCAAGTCGTATTTATGCGTATTCTAATATAGCTGCCTACGAAGTTTTGGTTCAGAAAAACAAAGATTATAAATCACTGGCAGGAAAACTCACAGATTTAAAACCAGCACCGCAAGCATCTGCTGATGCACCGGTTAACTATGATCTTGCTGCACTTATAGCCCAGATGGAAATAGCTAAGACTCTTATATTTTCTGAAGACAAGATAACTGCTCTAAGAGATAGTTTATATACGTCTTGGGAAAAACAAAATCCTACCGAACTTTCTGCATCAAAAGAATACGGATTAAAAGTTGCCGATCATATAAAGTCCTGGATGGATGGAGATATGTACAAACAAACCCGTACTATGCCTAAGTTTTCTGTAAATCCAGACAATCCATCTCGCTGGCAACCTACACCTCCTGCCTATATGGATGGTATAGAACCACACTGGATGAAAATAAGACCTTTTGTTATTGACTCTGCTTCACAGTTTAAACCACTACCTCCTCCTGAATTCTCTATGGAAAAAGATTCTGAGTTTTATAAACAGCTAATAGAAGTTTATGATGTGCGCAATGCCATGACTTCTGAAGGTGATGATTCTGAAAAGATGGCAATAGCTCAATTTTGGGATTGTAATCCATACGTATCTACTCATAAAGGTCACCTAATGTTTGCAACAAAAAAAATAACGCCTGGTGGTCATTGGATTGGTATTGTAAAAATTGCGGCACAGAAAACAAATTCTAATTTAATGGAAACTGTACACGCTTATACAAAAACCTCTATCGCTTTGTTTGATGGTTTTATAAGCTGCTGGGATGAGAAATACCGTAGTAATCTTATACGCCCAGAAACATTAATAAATCAATATATAGATGATAGCTGGGCACCGGTTTTACAAACGCCTCCATTTCCTGAATACAGTAGTGGTCATTCTGTAGTATCTGGTGCAGCTGCAGAGGTTCTTACCCAGATTTACGGAGATGATTTTAGCTTTGAAGATGATACCGAGGTTGCATATGGCTTACCCGTTCGCAATTTCACATCCTTTAGAACCGCATCAAGTGAAGCCGCGATGAGCAGACTTTATGGAGGTATTCATTACCGCGCTGCTATTGAAGAGGGACTTAAACAAGGCCGTCAAATAGGTGATTATATCGTTAAAAATCTAAATCTTAAAACAGATACTGCTCAAGCAGCTAATTAATATGAGAAAATTACTTTTTGTAGTTATCACTTTGCTAATCGTTGCACTCTGCTGGTATCTCTTTATAAAACCTAGCGATTTTACAGTAAATTTTAAAGTCAAAACAACTCCCGGAACAGTTATACAAACTGTAAAAATCTGGGATTATGAACTCGAAGACAGTAAAATTATCGCACAGTATGGGCTCGACGGACTCGTGCAGCAGCGTACTTTTCATGATTCAGTAGTTAATTATACATATCGGTTTTATGAAATTAATGACTCCATTACAAAAGTAAGTGTGGGCATTAAAGATTTAAATAATAGTCTGTATAATAGAATTACATTGCCCTTTACTACTACAGATTTCAAAACAAAAAACGCGCAAGAGATAACGTCTTTTTTTGAACTACTAACTACTCATTTAAGTCAGATTAATGTTGAGGTGACAGGCATCGAGGATTCTCCAGCTACCTACTGCGCTTATATTTCTTTGAAAGGTCTTCAGCGGGAGAAAGCGATGGGTATGATGAAGAATTATGGGTATATAGGCGATATTCTTGCTGCCAATAATGTGACTTTTAACGGCTCTCCTATTGTAGAAATTACAGATTGGAATATGGAAAATGATAGTATATCTTATAATTTTTGCTTTCCAATAATTCAGTCAGAAAATTTGCCGATTACTGATGAGATCAAATACAAAAAGTTATTCCCAAAAAAATCAATTCACGCTGTTTACAATGGAAATTATTTAACTTCAGATCGAGCATGGTATGCAATACTTTCCTATGCACGTAAAAAAAATCTGGATATAGAAAAGAAACCCATAGAGGTATTTTTTAACAACCCAAATATGGGTGGAAATGATTTAGATTGGAAAGCAGATATCTATATACCAGTGGTAGAAAAATCTGCTCCTTGAGAATGTTTTAGGTATTTAAATTGATCTAATTTAGAAAATCAAACGTAAGCTTAAGGCCTTGTATAACCATCGTAGTTCCTATAATGGCGATTATAAGACCCATAATTTTCCCGATAACCGAGATGACATTATCTCCTATCTTAGCTGCAATAAAATCGCTAAGACTAAACGTTATATAAGTTAGTAAACACATTAATCCGAATATCAAAATCACTAAGCCTATGTTTACGTAGGAAGTGTTTGATGTAAAGTTCATCGCTGTAACAATAGTTCCGGGACCAGCTAGAATAGGTATGGCAAGTGGAGATACTGCTATATTTTCATCAAAGTTAGTTTCCTTAAGATGTTTTACTCCAGATTTTCGAGACTGAAGCATATCAAAACCTACGAAGAAAATTAGTAATCCTCCAGTGATTTTAAATGCAGGAATCGTTATTCCAAAAATTTGGAAGATAAATTTTCCGAGTACTGTAAATACAGCAATTATTATGAATGCTACCAGAATACCTTTCTTGTTAACCCGTTGTTTTTCTTCTTTACTGGCACCTTCGGTTAAGGATAAGAAAATAGGAATGTTAGAAAGTGGATTCATTATAGCAAAAAAACCTGTAAACACCGATATACAATAGGTCAACGTTTCATCCATAATAAAGCAGTAATTATAATTAGTATTTAAATATACATTTATAAAATTTTACAATATAAAAATCCCTATAACCGAAACGATTATAGGGATTTTAAAATAGTGATATTCAATTAAGCTTCAGTCGTCTGACCTGCTACAACTCTTATTTCTTTTCCATTTAATAATAGTGTCAAATCTGAACCTTTATCTAAACTAAACGTATGTTTTCCTTTAGATACAGATACCTTTAATATCTGACCTCTAAAATTAAGTTTGAAAGAAAAACCATCCCATGCACTTGGCATTTTGGGGTCAAAAGATAACATATCATTCTTAATACGCATACCTCCAAAACCTTCTACAACACTCATCCACGTACCTGCCATACTTGTAATATGTAAACCTTCGTGAACTTCTTTGTTGTAATCATCAAGGTCAAGACGAGATGTTCTCAAGTAAAACTCATAAGCTTGATCCATTTGGCCAAGTTTAGCAGCTTGTATAGCGTGAACACACGGACTTAAAGAAGATTCGTGTACAGTAAACGGCTCGTAAAAATCAAAATGCTTTTTTAATTCTTCTTCTGTGAAGTGATCTTCAAAGACATAGAAACCTTGTAATGTATCCGCTTGCTTAATATATGGTGATCTAAGAATTCTATCCCAGCTCCATTTTTGATTAATAGGTCTTTCTGCTTTATCAAGATCTGCAACAGTTACTAATTCTTTATCTAAGAATCCGTCTTGCTGTAGGTAAATATCATTTTCTTCAGAAAAAGGTAAGTACATCTTTTCAGAAACTTCTAACCACATGTTTAATTCTTCTGTAGAAACTGAAGTCTTATCTGCAATACGCTTATAATCTGAATTGTAATCTTTAACCACTTTCTTTACCTGCTCACTGGCGTATTTTAAACACCATTTAGCCAGATAATTTGTATAGAAGTTGTTATTTACGTTGTTCTCATATTCGTTAGGTCCCGTTACTCCTAAGATTACATATTGCTCTTTTTTATCTGACCAAGTTGCACGTTGTTTCCAGAATCGTGCCACTGCAATAATTACCTCTAACCCTTTCTCCGGAATGTAACTGTAATCACCTGTATAACGCACATAATTACTTATAGCAAATATCATTGCTCCATTACGGTGAATTTCCTCAAAAGTAATTTCCCACTCATTATGGCATTCTTCGCCATTCATAGTAACCATAGGATACAATGCAGCACCATCTTTAAAACCTAGTTTTTGAGCATTCTCAATTGCTTTGTCCAGATGCTGGTAGCGATAGGTAAGCAGATTACGTGCCACTTCCTGATCTTTTGTAGCCATATAAAATGGTAAACAATACGCTTCTGTATCCCAATAGGTAGAACCTCCATATTTTTCACCAGTAAATCCTTTAGGTCCAATATTAAGACGCGCATCTTTACCTAAATACGTCTGATTTAACTGAAATATATTGAAACGAATACCTTGTTGTGCTTTTACATCCCCATCAATAACAATATCTGCCATAGACCAGATATCTGCCCAATCTTCTTTCTGCTTGTTTAATAAATTCTTAAAACCCTTATTTAATGCTATATCCAATACAGCATTAGCCGCGTTTTTCAAAGAATCTTTATCGTGATTTAATGAGGTTATATACCCTGCATACTTTTGAATAGCAAAGGTCTCCCCTTCACGAATATCTGTTTCATAAACGTGACCTATGTACGTTTCAGATTTATTTGTTTTTAAAGTAAGAGAAATTTCTTTGCCATCTACGGTAAATGTATTTGACATGGCAGTACACACGTGAAATAATGTTTTCATCGTATGCGCAGTTATAAATGCCTTATTTCCTTGCTCTTCTACACTTAGCGTATTCCAGAATTTATCATCCCAGTTTGTATCTTCATTTGTAATACCACTATCTAAATAAGGTTCGTAGCTTATACTAACATCCCTGTTTAATGGTGTTACTTCGTAATTAATAGCTCCAAGCTCATCGTGTTCTAAGCTTAAAAATCTTTTTGATTCAACTTTGAGTTTGGTTCCATTTTGAAGTTCGGCTTCAAAACTTCTACCTAACCAGCCTTCTTTCATATTAAGCTCTCTTCTAAAATCTTTTACAGATTTTACGGTATTCAGGTCAAGTGATTCACCATCAACTACAACTTTAATTCCTATCCAGCTTGGCGCATTAAGAACTTTAGCAAAATACTCAGGGTAGCCGTTTTTCCACCAGCCTACACGTGTTTTATCTGGATAGTATACACCCCCTATATAGCTTCCCTGAAACGTTTTTCCGCTATAGTCTTCTTCAAAATTTGCGCGTTGTCCCATCGCGCCATTACCTATACTAAATAAGCTTTCTGAAGATTTTACATGCTCTTTTTCAAATCCTTCTTCTAAAATTGCCCACGGTGCGGGTATGATATAATCTTGATTCATTTATTTAAGCGTTGATTAGTTGATCTAAAAAGTTTGTACTGATTTCTGTGAAATCTTTAAATATATAATCGGCTTCATGTAGCACACTTGCATCACCAATTCCCACACTTACCATGTCTACACTATTAGCAGCCTGTACCCCAGCAATAGAATCTTCAAAAACTATTATGTTTTTATAGTCAATCTCTAATTCCTCTGCTCCCATAGTAAACACCTCGGGGTCTGGCTTTGCTTTTTCTACGTGGTTACCGTCTACGATAAAGTCAAACATATCAAAAAGTCCAACACGTTTTAAAATGGGTTGCGCATTTTTGCTCGCAGATCCCAGAGCCATAGGTATATTTTTTTTCTTTAAATAGTTAAGCACGTCTAAAACTCCTGGTAAAATATCTTCTTTGGTCATTTTTTCAATATAACCCAGATATTCTGCGTTTTTAGATATTAGCCACCCATCTTTTTCATCTTGAGTTGCTTTTCTCTTTCCTATTTCTAATAATATTTCTAATGAACGAACGCGGCTTACACCTTTAAATCGCTCATTTTGTTCTTCTGTAAATTCAAAACCCAAATCATTGGCTAGGGTTTTCCAGGCAAGATAATGGAAGCCTGCTGTATCTACGATCACTCCATCAAGATCGAATATAAATCCTTTTTTTTGCATTTTGTGCTATCGGTTTAATTTTCGGGTTGATTCTCTTTCTACCAGACTGGTATCTATATATGCGGTATCATACGGTGCTGTCTCACTATCTTCACGTTCTAATTTTTCAATTAAAATAGAAGCTGCTTTACGCCCCATCTCCTCTCCATGCTGACTTACAGCGGTTAGGCTTGGTATCATATTTTCAGACAATTGCCCATCTGTAAAACAAACTATAGAAACATCTTCAGGAATCCTTTTCCCTAATTTAGTAAGTACACGAGTTGCGTGTACTGCAAAAAATTCGTTAACAGTAAAAATTCCATCTAAGTCATTTTTAGTAACAAAATCTTCAATACGTTTCTTTGATTCTTCAGTTAAATCATCTATATTATCTAACTTCAATATAAGATTATCATTTGCGGCAATTCCATAATCATCAAGTGCGTCTAGATAACCTTCGGTACGCAAACGGCCTACACTAATATAATCTTCAGAAGTGATTATTCCAATTTTACGACATCCGGTGCGTATCATATGACTAACCCCTTTTTTAGCACCTGCTTTGTCATCAATAAGTACACGATCACAAGAAATACCCTCAACAACGCGGTCAAACATAACAACCGGCATACCTTGCTCTATTACTTCATTTAAATGATGATAATCTTCTTTAAGCATAGTTTCCTTAGAAATCGAAAGTATAAAACCATCTGTACTTCCATTTGCTAAAAGCTCCATGTTCTCTACTTCTTTATCAAAACCATTGTTTGACAAACAAATAATCACATTGTAATTGCGATCACGGGCTTCCTGCTCTATTCCACTAATAACAGTTGTAAAGAAATGATGTACAATCTGTGGTATAATTACTCCTATTGTATTTGTTCTTCTATTCTTTAAACTAAGTGCAATATTATTAGGCTTGTAGTTATATAATTTTGCGTATGCTTTTATCTTCTCACGTGTCTCTTCACTTATTTCGGGGCTATCTCGTAAGGCTTTTGAAACCGTTGAAATAGACACACCTAGTTCTTTTGCTATTAGTTTGAGAGTCAGTTTTCTTTTCATATCTTAAATCCTAATATAATTTATATTCGATTTTACCCAGTATCAATACTTAATTCTAAAATTTTTACAAAACTAACGAACTAAATCGATTAAGTTATACTTATATTTATTAATTTTCCAACGTTATAAATTACTTATGATTAATCTAAAACATCTAACATTGAAAGAGATAGCCATTTTTTCATTATTCATAGTCCTTATATCATGTAAGGAAAATAACAAGTCAATAATAAAGCCTAAAGATACTACAGAGATGACATACAACGAAAATTTTCGCCCACAATATCATTATTCTCCAGAAGCACATTGGATGAATGATCCTAATGGACTTGTTTACCATAATGGAACGTATCATTTGTACTTTCAGTATCACCCGGAGTCTTCAATTTGGGGTCCGATGCATTGGGGCCACGCAACAAGTAAAAATTTAAAAGATTGGGAAAATGAACCTGTAGCATTGGCTCCAGATTCTCTAGGCTATATATTTTCAGGCAGTGCTGTAGTAGATTCTTTAAATTCATCTGGATTAGGCACTATAGAAAATCCACCATTAGTAGCCATGTTCACCTACCACGATCCTAAAGGAGCCGAAGCTAAAACCACAGATTATCAATATCAAGGTATTGCTTATAGTCTTGATAATGGCAAAACATTTACCAAGTATAAAAATAATCCTGTTGTTCCCAATACCGATAAATTGGTAGATTTTAGAGATCCTAAAGTCTTCTGGGATACGAGTACTCAAAAATGGATTTTAATATTAGTTGCCGGGGATTATGCGATGTTTTATAATTCAGATAATTTAATAGACTGGACGTATTTAAGCGAATTTGGTAGAGATCGTGGGGCTCACGGAGGCGTATGGGAATGTCCAGATTTATTTCCGCTAACGATTGCTGAAACGGGAGAAACAAAATGGATCCTGTTAATAAGTATAAATCCAGGCGCTCCCAATGGTGGATCTGGCACACAATATTTTGTAGGTGATTTTGACGGAAAAACATTTACATCAAATCAACAAGATAAAAAGTGGATCGATCTCGGTCGTGATAATTATGCAGGAATAACGTATAACAATTTACCGCAAGAAGAGCGCATTTTTATAGGCTGGATGAGTAATTGGGAGTATGGACAAGAAACTCCTACTGAAGCTTGGCGCAGTGCAATGACCCTCCCTCGTAAACTTGAATTACATAAAACAACTGATTACTTTCTATCAAACAACCCTCTACCCGAATTAACAGCGGGTCTAGATACTAGTTCTCCAGAAATTAAAAAAGAATCGGGTGTTACAAAGTTTACAGATCCTAACTTAAATCAATCAAAGATATCCTTCAAACTGCCAAAACCGCTCTCTAATTTTGAATTAAAGCTTAGCAACACCAAAGGTGAATTTCTTGCTATCAATTATGATGCAACTACAAAAGAATATAGTTTAGACCGCAGTAAAAGTGGGCAGGTTTCTTTTTCAGATAAATTTGCTTCTCCATTAATGAAAGCTCCGGCAATTTTTAAAGATAATACGACTAGTGATTTTGCCATATATTTAGATTCCTCATCAATAGAATTTTTTGCAGATGGTGGCTCTAATGCACTCACAGCCCAGTTTTTTCCTAATGATGCTTTTACCAATTTTAGCTTAGCAACAAAAGATGAAATAAAGGAGTTAAGTATTATACACATACCTTCTATCTGGTAATTAACAAAATATTTTAATCAATGAAAGCAGTTCAAAAATGGTCGATCACAGTTGCACTTGCCGGTTTTCTCTTTGGCTTTGATACCGTTGTTATTTCTGGTGCAAATTTACCTGTACGGGAATTATGGAATTTATCTCCATTATTTCACGGTCTATTCATTATGTCTATGGCACTATGGGGAACAGTCTTGGGTTCACTCACAGGAGGTATTCCTTGTGATCGTTTTGGAAGGAAAAAGACATTATTTTGGATTGGTATACTTTATTTAATATCAGCAATGGGCTCAGCGCTCTCTCATGATCCCTATCTATTTTCATTCTTTAGGTTTATTGGCGGTGTAGGCGTAGGTGCCTCTTCTGTAGCTGCTCCCACCTATATTTCTGAAATTTCTACTGCATCAAACAGAGGCAAACTTGTTGCTTTGTACCAGTTTAATATTGTCTTTGGAATTTTAATTGCATTCTTTTCAAATTACCTTCTAGAAGGTTTTCAAGGTTCTAATGACTGGAGATGGATGTTGGGGGTTGAAAGCATTCCTGCCATTTTATATATTTTGCTTGTGCTAGGTGTTCCAGAAAGTCCGCGATGGCTTTTACATAAACATAAAGCAGAAAAAGAAGCATTCACAATTTTAAATCGCGTTTATCCCAATGCCGAAGCTCAACAAAAAATTGATCATATAAAGAACGAACTAGCTAAAACTTCAGATGAAGTTAAGTTGTTTACAAAGCGATTTAAAAAACCATTAATTCTAGCATTTCTAATTGCATTTTTTAACCAGGTTTCTGGTATCAATTTTATACTGTACTATGCTCCCGAAATTTTAGTTAAAGCGGGGTTAGCGACAGAAGATTCGCTATTCAGCTCTATTTCAATAGGGGTCATAAATCTCTTATTTACATTTGTAGGTTTAGGTTTAATCGATAAATTAGGCAGACGCACACTTATGTTTATAGGATCGTTAGGCTATATCATAAGTCTCGCTAGTGTGGCGTGGTGCTTTTATACGAGTGCAAATTCAACACTTTTACTAGCATTTATTCTAATGTTTATTGCCTCTCACGCTATAGGACAAGGTGCTGTTATTTGGGTTTTTATTTCTGAAATTTTCCCGAATAAAGTACGCGCTTACGGTCAATCGTGGGGAACCGGAACACACTGGGTTTTTGCGGCTTTAATCACATTATTAACACCCGTATTTTTAGATGGAGAGGATGGGATTTTTAAAGACAATCCCTGGCCCATTTTTGCATTTTTTGCAGGCATGATGGTTCTGCAATTGCTATTTACAAAATTTATGATGCCTGAGACTAAAGGCATCTCACTCGAAGAATTAGAAGATAAATTATTAAACTAGAATGAAACAATCACTTACTGCAATAAGCTTTGGCGAAATTTTATGGGATGTATTTCCAGATGGAAAATCACTGGGAGGCGCTCCACTTAATTTATGTTTGAGAATGAAAAGTTTAGGTGCTTCTATGCGTATGATAAGCCGCCTTGGGACAGATGGCCTCGCAGAAGAAACACGTGCCGCAATTGATGAATTTAACCTCAACCAAGATCTTATTCAAGAAGATGATGAATTAGAAACAGGCAAGGTTCTGGTTTCCCTCAATGAGCAAGGAAGCGCTTCGTATAAAATTAAAAGTCCGGTTGCATGGGATAATATTAAACTTACACAGGCAAATCAAGAGGCTGTTGCGCATGCAGACTTGTTTATTTTTGGCTCACTCGCTGCTCGCAATAGCACTACACGCACTACACTAAAAGAATTGCTTCCGCAGACAAAATTTGCAATTTTTGATGTAAATCTTAGAGCACCACATTATAAACTAGAGCACCTGGTTCAGTTTATGAAACAAGCGCAAATGATCAAAATGAATGATGAAGAACTCATTGAAATTGCTGCTCATTTAGAGATAGAAAGTAAAGTGATGGAAGACCAGCTTGAGATAATAAGTAAGCTTACTAATACTAATATTATTTGCATTACCTGCGGCGATGCAGGAGCAGTTTTATATAAAGACGGTAGTTTACACACTCACGCTGGTTATAGTACTACAGTTGTAGATACTGTAGGCGCAGGAGATTCCTTTCTAGCTGGTTTAATCTGCCAATTATTTTTAGAAAAGAGTTCGCCAGACGATGCTTTAGCTTTTGCTTGCGCATTAGGTGCACTTGTAGCCGGTCAAAAAGGAGCAAATTCAAAAATTACTCCAGAAATTATCGCAGAGAAAATGGCGGAATAATTATTCCGCCATTTTTTCACATAATTCAATAGTTTCTAGAACGTGTGCTAAAGTAGTTCTTGGGTTAATTAAGCACATTCTTAAAACCGTTTGTTTGTTTAAGATAGTGGTTACCAGCATAGCTTCTCTGGATGAAACAACTTTTTCAGAAATTCTTGAATTTAATTTATCGAGTTCCTGCTCAGAAAGATTTTGATCTATCGGGTTGTATCTAAAATTGATAATCGCTAAAGTCGCGGGAGAAACAACTTCCCACTTTGGCGATTTACGTAATATACGCTCTACTTCTTCGCACAGATCAAAATTGTATTGTACCGCTTCTCGAAACGCTTTTAACCCAAACGTTTTTACACTCATATAAAATTTAAGTGCTCTAAAACGTCTGGTTAATTGTATGCCGTGATCATAGAAATTAATTTCAGAACTATTGCCTTCTATATCTTTTAAGTATTCTGGCTTTTCTGTAAATGTCCCACTCAACCATTTGTGATTACGCACGAGTAAACAACCCATTTCATAAGGTTGATAAAACCATTTATGCGGATCTACAGTAAGTGAGTCTGCTTTTTCAATACCTTTTAAAAGTTGCTTTCCGTTCTTTGCTAAAATTGCTGCTCCACCATAAGCACCATCCACGTGAAACCATAAATTTTCACTTTTTGCAATTGCCCCAAGGTCTTGAAGTTGATCTACAGTACCCGTATTTGTTGTACCAGCAGAAGCTAACAAACAAAAAGGAACAAGACCTGCTAGCCTATCTTTATTAATTGCATTTTTAAGTTTGTTTAAACTAAACTTAAATTCTCCATCAGTAGGAATGATGCGTATTTGATCTTTTCTGAAACCTATTATGCGAATGGCTTTTATATTTGAAGAATGTGCCTGATCTGATAAATAAATAACTGCTTTAGAATAATCATCTCCGCATTTAATATTACGAGCCGTAACTAAAGCGGTTAAATTTGCCATCGAACCACCGCTGGTAAATATACCTCCTCCTTTTTTCTGAGGAAATCCATAAAGATTTAACAGCCAGTTAATGGTTAAAATCTCTAGCTCTGCCGCTGCAGGAGAGGCTACCCACCCTCCTGAAAAAACATTAAATCCCGTAGCTAGGGTATCTGCAATTGCACTTACATAATTACTAGGTCCTGGTACAAAGGAAAAGAATTTAGGATGGCTTAATAGGTTTGTATACGGCATTACTTTTTCCATCACGGTCTCAAGAACGCTATCTACCGCTGTGGCGTGTTCAGGAATATCTTCTCCTAAGAGAGAATCCATTTCTTTACGAGTTGCAAGCGATACCGGCTTTTTATCTTCTTGATTGAGGTGATGAGCAATGATCGAGTCAATAACTTTATAACCATAATCACGCATTTCTGCTTCAGTCAACTCTAATCGTGCCTCGGGCTTTGCTTTCATACTTTAATTTTTGGCAAAACTAGTTGTTTCTATTCCCACTAGAAAGTATCCCTTCAAAGAACCTGATAATTCTATTGTTTATCATGATTTTCAGTCAAAATAACGGTGCTAAGAACGCCTTAAAATAAGGTCAGGGCAACTTGTATTGCTCCATATTCCTGCTCTGGATTCCACATAGCAGTTGCTGAGGCCGGAATTATATAACTATTAAACACATTAATCTCTTTAGCATAAATAACACCCAAATTTGTCAAATTAGGCTTGTCACCATAAAAGTGTGCTTCACTGGCAAAGGAAAAAGCACCTCCTGCATATAAACTCAACGACCAATCTTTCTTTTCTAAAACCGTATAACTGGCTTCTACATAATTTGAAAATGCATTGCGCAGTTGACCTGCACCATTTACATAAGTATCTCTACCTTGAACCAATGTACTCCAGGATAATTTTAGAGGAAGTTGGTCAAATTCATATCCAACGGTGACGTCTATAAAATGTGAAGTTGTACTTCGGTCATAATCAAATATTTTAGCATCCGGAAAATCACTTGAATTATTAATATCCCATACAGAAACCGAAAAACCATTTACCGTGTAAGAAACATAATAATCAAACTCTGAGTAGTACCCATTGAATCCGGCTCCACCCCAAAGACCTGCTTTGAACCGGCCATCTCTAGAAGTATAATTGATATCTGCGGCGGTCATAGGAGCGTCAGTTACTCGTAGTCCTTTCCACAAATGCATATTTTTTAGTTGTAAATTAAAATCAAAAGGTTTGTAATCATTTGCCGTAGAATCTATAATTTCCAGTTCAGATGCACGTACGTCCTCCTGCGCTTCAAGCGATTGAAATGTACATATACATACCAACGCTACTATCGATTTAATGATTTTCATAATAAAATTCTGAGTGTTTACCCTAATATTAAAAACAGCAATGCCGCTATAACTGCACCAATAATTGGCCCCAAAACGGGTATCCAGGAATAACTCCAATTGCTATGCGTTTTTCCCTTTATAGGTAGCAATGCGTGTACAATACGCGGACCTAAATCCCGGGCCGGATTTATGGCATATCCTGTCGTTCCTCCCAGAGATAACCCAATTCCCCATACTACAAAAGCAACAGGAATAGCCCCTATAGAACCTAATCCCACTTTAGTTCCTGAGCCGTCGCTAATTTCAGCTTCTGAAAAATAGAATACACAAAAAACCAAGACGAATGTCCCAATGATTTCACTCATCATGTTCCTAAATGTATTCGGAATTGCCGGCGCTGTACAAAAAACCGCTCTCTTAACCGTAGGATCCTCAGTAGCGTCAAAGTGATCTTTATACATAACGTAAACCAGAGAAGACCCTATCATTGCGCCTATAAATTCTGCAGCAATATATGTGGGTACATCTGCCCAAGGAAATAAACCTCCTACTGCTAATCCTAATGTAACTGCCGGATTTAAATGTGCTCCACTATAAGGGCCGGCTACTACTACACCCACAAATACAGCCAATCCCCAAGCTGTGGTGATTCCCATCCAACCGCTACCTTTACCGATTGTCTTATTAAGTATATCGTTTGCGACAATACCTCCGCCCAATAGTATTAATAAGGCTGTTCCTATAATTTCTGCTATAAATGGTGTCATATCGCGCTATTAAAGTGTAGTCCAGTATTCTAGAGCTTTAATCGCCTTATACCATCCTTGAATTCCATCTTCTACTTTTGATTTATCATCTACGGGTTCAAAACGCTTATCTTCTTCCCACATTTCCTGAATCTGTTCTTTGCTGTCCCAGAAGCCTACTGCAAGTCCCGCAAGATAAGCTGCACCTAATGCTGTAGTTTCAATAATTTTAGGTCTGATTGTTACAGAATCTAAAACATCTGCCTGAAACTGCATAAGCGTATCATTTACAGACGCACCTCCATCTACTCGCAATTCTTTTATTTCAATATCAGAATCTGCGTGCATCGCTTTTAAAATATCCATTGTTTGGTAAGCGATAGATTCTATTGCTGCTCGAGCAATATGGGCATCAGTCGTTCCTCTGGTAACTCCAAATATTGTCCCTTTACCTTTTTGATTCCAATAAGGTGCTCCCATACCAGCAAAAGCAGGAATAAAATAAACTCCTTCTGTGGAATCTACTGAGGCAGCTAATTGTTCAACATCCTTAGATTTTTTAATAATTCCCAGACCGTCGCGCAACCACTGAACTACTGCTCCACCTATAAAAATGCTTCCTTCGAGAGCATATTCGGTTTTGCCATCTATACGCCACGCTACAGTAGTTAACAGGTTATTTTTTGAAATAATAGGTTTATCTCCTATGTTCATTAGCATAAAACATCCTGTACCATAAGTACTTTTAACCATACCTTTCTTTGTACACATTTGTCCAAAAAGTGCCGCCATTTGATCCCCCGCAATACCTGCTATCGGTATTTTAGAAGCGAAAACAGTAGTTTTTGTATGACCATAAATTTCACTAGAATCTTTTACTTCGGGCAACATACTTTTTGGTATTCCAAATAAATCTAAAAGCTCATCATCCCACTCCATGGTATTAATGTTAAATAAGAGTGTTCGGCTAGCGTTAGTCACATCAGTAACGTGTAATTCTCCTTTTGTAAATTTCCAGATAAGCCAGGTATCTATAGTTCCTAAAACTAAATCTCCTGCCTCTGCTCGTTCCCGAACGCCCTCAACATTATCAAGAATCCATTTTACCTTTGTACCTGAGAAGTAAGAATCGATTACAAGACCTGTTTTTTCCTGAATCATCTCAGATTTACCGCTTTCTTTAAGTTCGTCACAATAATCTGCAGTTCTTTTATCCTGCCATACAATCGCATTATAAACTGGCTCACCGGTTTTACGGTCCCATACGACAACCGTTTCCCGTTGATTAGTAATACCTATTCCTGCGATATTTTTTCCGTTTAAACCTTTAGACACAGTAGCTTCTGCTGCTACACCTGCTTGAGTAGACCATATTTCCTGAGGGTCGTGTTCTACCCAACCCGGTTGTGGAAAATGCTGATTAAACTCTTTTTGAGCTATTGAAACAATCTTCCCTTTCTTATCGAAAACGATTGCGCGTGAACTTGTAGTTCCTTGATCTAGTGATAAAATATACTGCTCCATACTACTGTGGTTTTATTGATTATAATCCCCTCACAAAAAGTAAGGGGAATAGGTTGTTAGTTATTATGCTGAAACCGGACTTGCATCAATGCAATACTGGCTTGCTAATTTTTTAAACTGTTGAATTTGATTCTGCTTCCAGACCTCGTCTTTATTTAACTCTTTTGCTAAAAGGTCAGCTACTTCTTCAGTCATACTTAAAGCTGCGTCTGCATCTAAAAATAAAGCCCTCACTCTTCTGGCTAAGACATCTTCTACTGTTCTCGCCATTTCATTACGTGCAGCAAATACTACTTCTGCTTTTGTAAAAGGCAAGCGCGGATGTAATTTTTGACCTAATTCTGGATTGCTTGCGGTAAGTGCAGCTAATGCCTCTTGGTCTGTACCATAAATATATAAATGACTACTTCTGTCTTCGGTAGGTTTTGCTCCGTGAATTGCAAGGTCTTTAGTTTGGCAGGTTTTCTTAGGAAGCTTTTTTAAACTAATTGCTTTATTAATTGTATCCTGAGCCATACGGCGATAAGTGGTCCATTTTCCACCTGTAATAGTTAACAGACCAGATTCTGAAACAATAATTTTATGACTTCGTGATATTTCTTTTGTTTTTTCTGAATCATCTTTGGGTGCAGCAAGTGGACGTAAACCTGCAAAAATGCTACGTACATCAGAGCGTTTTACCGGCTTATCGAGATAATTATTGAATGTTTTAAGAATAAATTCTATCTCTTGTTCTTGTGCCTGTGGCTCTAAGCTATGATCATCAAGATTTGTATCTGTCGTACCTACAAGTACTTTATCGTGCCAAGGCACAGCAAACAGAACTCTTCCATCATCTGTCTTAGGAATCATAATCGCATCGTCACCCGGCAAGAAAGATTTATCAAAAACTAAATGCACACCTTGACTAGGCACAATTGATTTACGGGCATCTTTTTTCTGCATTTTTAAAATTTCATCAGAGAAAACCCCGGTTGCATTAATTACAAGATCACTTGCAAATGCATACTCTTTAGACGTTTCAGTATCCTGAGCATTTACTCCGGTTATCTTACCCGTAGGATCTTGAATGAGATCTGTAACCTTAAAATGATTAAGTAAAGTTGCTCCATTTTCAATAGCAGTTTGCGCCAGATTAATTGCCAATCGCGAGTCGTCAAATTGACCGTCTTTATAAACAACACCACCGTACAGTCCTTTTTTACGTAGTGTAGATAATCGCTCTACTGTTTTAGTTTTATTGATATGTGTAGATTTTCCCAAGCTTAATTTTCCTGCTAGAAAATCATATGCTTTCAAACCTATTGTATAGTAAATTCCTTCCCACCATCTGTAGTTAGGAATGACAAAACTTTGATTTTTTACCAAATGCGGTGCATTCTTTTCCAGAAGTCCACGCTCATGAAGTGCTTCACGTACAAGATCAATATTTCCTTGAGCTAAATACCGTACACCACCGTGAACTAATTTTGTACTTCTGCTTGAAGTACCTTTAGCATAATCAACTTGCTCTAACAATAAAGTTTTATATCCTCGAGTAACACTATCAACTGCAACTCCTAGTCCTGTTGCACCTCCACCTATTATAATTACATCCCATTTTGAAGTGTTGGGTAAAGAATTTACTAGGTGTTCGCGGTTAAAAATATTCTCCTCCATGATGTGTTACTATAATTAGTTCTCTCAAATATATAGATATTGAAATAAAACGAATGTGAATGAAAGTTAAAGTTTCGTTTAAATTGACTTAAAATTAATAAAACGAAATAAAACGAAAGCTAAACGAAGTTGTATACTTTACAAACGATCTATTATATTTGCTAAAATCTTGCTAAATATTGTGTATACTAGTATTATGGAGCGACACCAATTAATTTTAGATCATTTAAAAACCGAAAAACATATAAAAGTTGCAGCATTATGCGAACTTCTCGACGTATCTGCAGTAACTATTCGAAAAGATTTGAAACTTTTAGAAGATAAAGGGCTTTTATACAGAACACATGGCGGTGCCTCATTAGAAAACCCCTATATGAATGAGCGAGATGTATCTGAAAAAGCAACTATATCTGCTACCGAAAAATCAATGATTGCAGAGGCCGCTGCCTCACGTATTCAAGAAAATGACTCGATTATAATTGCAAGCGGTACAACCGTACAGCAACTAGGTAGCGCTATAAAACCAAAGGGAAAACTTAATGTAATTACCTCATCTCTGCTTGTAGCGATTGAGCTTATAAAACACAAAGACATAGACATTATACAACTAGGAGGAAATATAAGACACCGCTCTGCCTCTGTTACTGGTCATTATGCAGAGCATATCTTAAATCATATTTCATCTAACCAATTTTTTATGGGTGTTGATGGCATTGATTTAGATTATGGTTGCACGACCACAAATATTGAAGAAGCTATTCTCAATCAGAAAATGATGCAGGCTGCCCAAAAAACTATTATTTTGGCAGATTCTTCAAAATTTGGAAAACGCAGTTTAGCTAAGATTTGTAATCTTGATGATATAAGCGAGATTATTACCGATAAAGATCTTTCTTCTGCACTTGCAGATCGCATTCAAGAAATGGGAATCAAGCTTACTTTAGTTTAAAGCACCTACGATTAGTTTACCGTGATATGCTCTAGCCGCTAAGTGACTATGCAGTTTTGTAAGGTTATGCTTCGTAATTTTACCAGCGGGCATAATTTCTATTTTAGAACCAGCGTTTTTAATCATTTGTGCTAATATGGGAATCCCATCTTCTGCAGTTTCGCGACCTCCAGAAGTTAGTACCGTATCAATTAATGAAAGCTTAAGCAAAGATTTAAGTGCAACCACCGGATCTTCGCATGCATCGATAGCTTTGTGTATTACAATTTTTAATGGTTGTGCATATTCTGAAAGCTCTTTTATAGCTTTTAGATTCAGTGTATTACCTTCATTTAATACACCAAAAACAATTCCCTCAACTTGAGCTGTTTTGCAACTAGCTATACTCGCTTTCATTTGCTCTATTTCCGCATCATTATATATAAAATCGCCGCTTCGTGGTCTAATCATAACACGAACAGGAATTTGTACCTGAGCCATTACTTCGTTAATAATTGAAGAAGACGGGGTTAATCCACCACATTCTAAGTTGACACAAAGCTCCAATCGATTAGCTCCTTTTAATGCTGCAGTTACAGCTTCAGCCTTAGATGTAACGCAAGCTTCTTTAATATAGGATACGTGCATAAACTAGTTTTTAGCTTTGGGATCTCTTAATGTTTCAGAAGTTATTTTACCTTGTAATTTTCCATTTTTAAAAAGGCCTGCACGTATAGTAGTTCCCGGCTTCAGCTCTAAAGGCTTACTATATAATTTTGATTTTGAGGTAGGAGTACTTCCATCTGTAGTGAAAAACAGTATCCCATCCCATTGCTTATGCAGGTTTACCCTATAATTTTTATGTTTTTCATCATACTTAGCATTAATTTCGATGTCAAAAATTGTTTTTGCATACGGCAAACCCATAGCTTCATAACGTTTAAACTGACCGGAAAGACGATTTTTAAAACTACTCCAGTTTTTATGTTCTTTCCCACTCCATACCACTTCAGACAAAGCACTTACCCGCGGAAGCAACATATACCATCTACTAGCATTTGTGGGTAAATATTCGGTCCAGAGATTAGCTTGTGCGCCTAAAATATAATCACGCTCTCTAGCGTTTAAAACCGCCGGTGTGGGATCATAAGAATACACCTTTTCTAAAGGAAGATAACCTCCTATACTCAAAGGCTCTTGCTCTACATCTCCTTGTGCGTGATCAAAGTAAAGATGAGAATTAGGACTCATAACCACCTGATGTCCACTTTTTGCTGCAGCGATACCGCCTTCTTCTCCGCGCCAGGACATCACAGCAGCATTAGGAGCGAGACCACCTTCTAAAATTTCATCCCAGCCTATAATTTGCCTTCCTTTATCATTTAGATACGACTCAATACGTTTAATGAAATAACTCTGCAGCTCGTGTTCATCTTTTAATCCTAGCGAATCCATTTTTGCCTGTACTCTTCTCGAATTTTTCCATTGATCTTTTGGAGCTTCATCTCCTCCTATATGAATATATTCTGATGGAAAAATATCGATTACCTCAGATAGTACATCTCCAAGAAAATTAAACGTGCTTTCTTCTATATTAAAAATATCTGGAAATACTCCCCAGGTAGTAACCGGTTTTACATTTCTATTAGTATTTCCTAATTCTGGATAAGCAGCAATCGCAGCGGTTGCATGGCCAGGCATTTCTATTTCTGGAACAACTGTAATAAATAAACTTCTCGCATATTCTACGATCTCTCTGGCTTCTTCTTGAGTATAAAAACCTCCGTATCGTTTTCCGTCATATTTGTTAGATCCATAATGACCTAATAAAGTAGAATCTCGAAAAGCACCAACTTCTGTAAGACGCGGATATTTTTTAATTTCTAATCTCCATCCCTGGTCTTCGGTTAGATGCCAATGAAAGGTATTGAGTTTATGCAAAGCCATATTATCAAGGTACTTCTTTATAAACGACACAGAACTCACGTGCCTTCCCGTGTCTAAATGAAGTCCGCGCCACTTGTATTTAGGAACATCCTTTATATGAACTCCAGGAATCTTCCACTCAAAACCTCTTAGAATTTGATCGTGTTCAAATTCTACCGGCAACAGTTGTCTTATAGTTTGAACAGCATAAAATAAACCTGCAGGATCTTTTGCAGTGATATTTACCTGATATCTTGCTACGTCGAGCTCATATCCTTCATTTCCTAATTGCGCTAATGAATCTAAGCGGAAAACCACGACTCCAGTCATATATTGATTAAATTCTGAAAGTGGTTTTATAGGAACTTTCATCCCACTTACGGTTCTGATACGAGACTGAAAATAATCTGCCACATCAACAGCACGGTAATTTGACGTGTCTACATAAAACTGGGTTCTTTCATTCAACTCGAAATCTCCATATTGAAACTCATATTCTGAAGGACGCGGAATAAGAGGTATTTCATATTTCTGTGCACTTGTTTCGCAGAAAACAAAGAAGGCGGCAAGAAGAAGAATTAAACTGAGTTTAAAAAATTGTCCTGTATGCATAGTATTTTTATTAGTGAACTTCAAATATGAAGAAACTGTAAACCAAAAAATAAGTGATATAGCCTACCAGCTATTCACTTACTAAAATCATTCTTACAAATATGAGAATATGTGTTCTATTTTAAAAGATTGATCACTGTAAAAAGAGAACGATTAAGCATTTAAAAAAATATCTAAGCAAATACTTATTGAGTAATTTGAATATATAACAACGCGTATTCAGTTCTTAATCAATTATTCAATCATTTAAGAATGGCTAGTTCTACATAGTAAATAGTTAACATAATAGCATAAGTTATTTTGCTATTTTTGGCTCAAACTTTTCATTGTATGCATTATAGAAAACACATATTAGTTATAGCAATTTGCTTTCTTGTTGCCCTACCAAGCTCGGCACAAGATCAGGTATCTGCACAGATTATTAAGGAGCGTGACTCACTATTACTTAATCTTAATAAGCAATTAGAGGACAACGCAATAAAATTAAAATCACTTCAAGGTGAATTTTCAGACCTTAACCCTAACCGCACCAGCCAGCGCCTGGGGAGTTTAGATAGTATTATTTCTAAACAAGAAAATAGAATTACCCTTCTTGAAAACTCTAGAAAAATTCAGCTTAAGCTCAACGGTCAACTTGCTTTTACCGAGTTGATGAGTATTCACAGAGATATCAAACCTAGCAACTTACTCTTATCATCTCAAGAATTTTTCAGTAAAATAGCAGCGATAAACAATCCTACAAATTATTCGGCATACCAAAGTTGGTTTAAAGAATATCAAGACTGGTATGAGCGTAAAAAAGGAAAAGACAACTGGTTAGATTTAATAAATAATAGTCTTACTGTGCTTAACAAACCGGCGAGTAATGTACCGCTATACGGTTCTCTTTATCAAACATTTTCTACCGGAATCACCTCTGCAATAGAAATAGTAGGTGGTGCAAGTAGAGATCTAAGAGATAAAACACCGGCGATGCTTAATGTATTAAATACAGCCAGCCAGTTTAGCCAGCAACAAAGCATTATTGATAATGAATGGAGAAGTATAAATGATGAGTTGAATAAACTTGAGAATGAATACAACCGCCTTTTAGAAGAGCAGGCAACGTATTACGGGCTAAATATGGCTTTGGTAAAGCAATATCAAAATGCTACACTAGATAGCGAGCGTGAGACTTTAAAGAATAATTTTAGAAGAGCCATAAATACAAAAATCGGGGCTATGGAAAAAGAGCACAATAAAGAGTGGCTCACCGAAGTAGAGCGTTTTATGGTAAAAACACAATCGCTACGTCAGCGTTTTGGGATGCTTACCTTACGAATGAAAAGCAATATTGCTAAGTACAACGAACTTATAGTACAATTTTCTAAAAATGAATTGCTTCCAGAAGAATTTCGTTCAAAAATTAAAGAATTACAAAGCAGTATAGACCAAGTAAATGCTAACTTTAATGCAGTCTTTAATCCTTCAAAATATATAGAAGATTCTGCTGTAATGTACATTACCCAATAAAAGATATGTTTAACTAAATCCTGTTTGTTATGAGAATGCTGAAAAAAGAAGATATTAAACAAGAGGTATTTGATTTATACGACGCATATGCACATAACAAATTAGAGCGTAGACAATTTGTTGAAAAGCTTTCTATGTTTGCAGTAGGAAGTGTTACAGTTCCTGCCTTATTAAGTTTTCTAATGCCAGATTATGAGAGCACTTTGCTCATAGATAAAAATGATCCTAATCTGGATTCAGAATTTATCACTTATGATTCGCCTAAAGGCGGAGGAGCTATCAAAGCATTACTCTCTAAACCGAAAGATGCAACTCAAAAACTTGGAGGTATTGTTGTCGTTCATGAAAATCGCGGTCTCAATCCTTATATTGAAGATACAGCCCGCAGAGCAGCTCTAGATGGTTTTATTACTATTGCACCCGATGCATTGAGTCCGTTAGGAGGTTATCCTGGTAATGATGATGCGGGTCGTGAAATGCAACGTAAGCGTGATAGCGGTGAGATGCTTCAGGATTTTATTGCTGCCTATGAATATTTAAAAAATCATGAAGATTGCAATGGAAGTGTAGGCGTGGTAGGATTTTGTTTTGGTGGTTCAATTTCAAATATGATGGCGGTAAACGTTCCTGATCTAGCGGCAGCGGTTCCGTTTTACGGAGGGCAACCTACTGAAGAAATCGACAACATCAACGCGCCATTATTACTACACTACGCCGGTTTAGATGAGCGCATTAATGGTGGGTGGCCAGAATATGAAGCTAAGCTTAAAGAATTTAATAAGGAATATGGCGTATTCTTTTATCCAGATGTTAATCACGGTTTTCACAATACAACGACTCCACGCTATGATAAGGAAGCTGCAGAACTTGCATGGAGCAGAACGATTGCTTTCTTTAAAGAGCATTTAAGCTAACAAATACATAATCATCAGTATAAAAAGACCAGCAAACTAGCGTTTGCTGGTCTTTTTTTTTGCAATCTCCCACAACTCAATAACCAGCATTACACATCTACAATTTCGTTTATCAACCAACAGTATTCCCATACAAACATCAATTTTATAGTAAAAAACTAAATTGTATAAAAGTGCTTACCGAATGTTTTTTTGCATTCACTGAAAATCTCCTACCACCCGTTGAATGCCTGTTTTTCATACACATGTATTGTCCATCTTTACTATCAAATAAGAAACTTTTAAAAAAATAATATGAAAAGTAACAACATCAAAAAAGCCGTATTAGTCATCTTATGTTGCATAGGTTCTGTAACATTATCTAACGCACAAGACCAAAAAAGAGAACGCAAAGAGCCACCTACATATGCTCAGCTTTTAAAAGACTTAGATAAAAACGAAGATGGTAAACTTTTTAAAGCAGAATTAAAAGGACCATTAAAAGAAGATTTTGATAAAATAGACACCGATAAAGACGGTTTTATTTCTGAAAAAGAATTTAAGAAAGCGCCTAAGCCTAAAGATAAAGGCCAGAGAGATCGCAAATAAATATTAAGAATTGTTTGATTAGTTTGATTTGATAAGAAATAAGCTTCGTAAGTAATTATGAAGCTTATTTTATTTGATAACCAATCATACCACACAAATATTTCAAATTTCAAAATACCTACACCTATGAAAATTAAATTATTCAGAATTCAAATGTTAGCGGCTGTATTAATTCTATCATTGACTTTCTTTAGTTGCACATCTTGCTCTAGCGACGATAAATCAGACACGCAAGCCAGTACTGAAACTACACAAGATGTTGCGTTATCTAATTTTGTTTCAGATGCAGTAACTATAACAATTGTACCCTGCACCTTATCTGATGGCTCTTCTACAGATTGCTACGAGATTGTGACCAGCAGCACCCCTACAGATCATCAAATGGGACCTTGGTGCCCTACATCAATTACAGATGATGCGAGCGCAGGTGGTATCTGGCTTGAAAATGGAGAAGTTTATGATGTTGATGGTGCCTTTATTCAAAATATGGCAACCCTTTACAACGATTCAAATTGGTTAATGTATAACGATCAAGGAGAGGTATATGTCACAAAAACCGAAGAAGACTGTTTAAATGCAGCTAATCCTAATGTAGGTGAAGAATATGAGAATTTTTGCGTAGAGTGCTTGCCTTCTTACATTACAGATGTGTCACAATCTTATTTAATTCCTATAAAACCAGTTCTACAAAATACTGCGACACTATTTTCTACGGGACCTGGTGGTCCGGATAACAGCGCCCCTTCTACTCGAGGAATCGCACTGAATGGTATAGAATTTTCTGCACCGGCACCTACAGATAATATTTTAGACGCATACACCCTTGCGCCATTTGATGATGCCGGAGGTCATATTAATGCACATCAAGGGTATCATTATCACGCAGCAACGGGATTCAGCACAAAAGTGAATCAGTCTGACGGGCACGCGGCTTTAATAGGTTATGCACTTGACGGTATAGGAATTTACGAATTGGAAGATGGTGATGGAAATACAGCAACAGACCTCGATGATTTAAGAGGTCATAGTGACACGGTACGCGGTTACCACTACCACGTAGATGCTGCCGGATCTAATAACTTTATAAATGGGCTCAAAGGAGCTTATGCAATTTAATAAACAGTAATGATGAGAAAATTAATTCTTTGTTTATTCCTGATATTTGTGTCGATATCTGGTTTTGCACATCAAACAAATACATCAAGTACAGTTCTAATCGAGAAAGATGATTTAAGCTGGATACTGCAGATAAGCGCGTCATTAACGGCATTTCAACAAGAGATTCAGTTACATTATGCTGAAACTCCTTATCAAACCCCAGAAGAGTTTAGAGCTCAGGTGTTACAACATATAAAAAAGAATTTTGAGTTGGTTTTGAATAAAAACATCTCAATAGAATTAACCGGAGGCACGGTTCAACTAGGACACGAAACAAAGGTGGTATTTGAAGTACATGGCCTTCCTAATACTATTGAGCAAGTAGACCTTACAAATACCATCTTTAAGGATATTTACAGAAATCAAAATTCATTATTTTTTTTTAAGAAGAAATTTATCAAGAAGAAATTTACTTTAAATGCTGAAAAAGATCATAAACTAACATTAGTAACAAGTGACAACGAATTTATAGAACAAATAACTGAAGAAGCTTCTGTTTTTCCTTCAGGTTACATTGCAGGCTTTATAGTGTTAGCGGGACTCATTTATTTTATCGGTCTGCAGCACAAAAGAAAGACACTATAGAAATCCCTAATAATCTGTAGTAAGAAAACCGACCTGACAAGTCGGTTATTGTTTGTAATTGCTTTACAAACTGTGGCTAGCACGCGCCAATCAGAATATATAAGTAGTAAGCATAAAAAAACCTCTTGATTTCACAAGAGGTTTTTTACTTTGTACAGCCGGAGAGACTCGAACTCTCACACCTTGCGGCACTAGATCCTAAGTCTGGTATATATTGCACTAAGAAAACATAAATTAACTCATTTTCAATGATTTATGTTTTTAATCATTTTATTTAAAGTCATATAATATCAGTTAATATCAACATTTGTTGTACCTATGTTGTACCCAAAAGTTCTAATAAAGTCGTATCTTTAAAGTGAGTTTTTGACAAAATGTTGTACCTGATTTGACTTTCGTACTCAAAACAGGTTTACAATGTCAACAAGTGCAAAAATAATACTTCGCAAAAAGCCCAACGCAAAGGGACAATACCCACTTGCTGTAAGGATAACCAAAGACCGTCGTTCCACATACAAACACATAGGTCATTATATTGAGTTAGAAGATTGGGACACAAAAAATCTCAAGGTCAAGAAATCACATCCAAATGCCGAAAGTCTAAACAACCTTTTGACTTCAAAACTTTCAGAAGCAAGAAAAGGTTTGATTGTTTTGCAGACCAACAATAAGGATGCAACCGCACGACAAATTAAAAAGGAAATTTACAAGCCAACTTCCAAACTCACTTTCTTTGATTTTGCGGACGAACATCTCGAAGCTCTTGAAGCTGAAAATAAAATTAATCGCCATTCTACAGATTCTGCTTGGCTCAGTTACATTGAAAAATATTGCAAAGCGCGACACCTCACTTTTCAAGAAATAGATGAACGCTTTCTCAAAAAGTTTAAGATTTACCTAAAAGGTTCTTGTTCACTTACTGAAACTACTGCTATGAACGTTATGGTTTTGATTCGATTGCTTTACAATCGAGCAATCAAGGATAAAGTAGTAAGCAAAGAACTATACCCGTTTGGGACAGGTAAATTTAAAATAAAGTTTCCTGAAACCACCAAGACAGGACTAACGGGAAAAGAAATACAAGCACTTGATAATGCTTCTGAGCTTACCGATATGGAAAAACATTCGTTGAATGTTTGGCTGTTTAGTTTTTATTTTGCTGGAATGCGCGTGTCCGATGTGCTCTTTACAAGATGGTCACAAATTTATGATGGCAGGTTGCATTATAGAATGGGTAAGAACTCAAAATTACTATCCTTGAAGATTCCGGAAAAAGTGGAAAAAATCTTGCTTCAATATATTTCAGACAAAAGAAGTGATGACGATTTTGTGTTTCCAGAAATGAAAAAAGCCGATTTGACCGATGCTAAGGATATCTACAGAAAAAAGAAAGTCGCAAATAAAAAGTTCAACGACCATTTAAAGAAAATTGCAAAAAGAGCTAGCATTCAAAAAAAGGTAACGATGCATATAGCTCGTCATTCCTTTGGTAATATTGCCGCAGATAATATCCATCCTCTAATGCTTCAGAAGCTGTATCGTCATACAGACCTTAAAACCACCATTAACTATCAGGCAAACTTCATCCACAAAGATGCCGATGATGCCTTGGATAGCGTGATTAATTTCTGATTGCTTATACTCGGAACAATCTTTGCACAACTTGTGCATCGATTAATTTGTATCTTTGTCAAACTTTATGAAAATATTCTTTTCCATATCAATGTCAATTTTATTCTTTTTTCAGGGAATTAGCATTGATATGGACTTTTGTGGACCAATTAAAGAAATTTCAAGCATTATTACCCATTATCAAGACCATAAAGTTTATGGCGACTCTTTCCTTGAATACTTAGTCGAAGATTACGTTGACAATGATGCAAAAAATGAAGAGCATCATCATAACCCAGATAATGATAATACACCAATCCATTCCCATCAGCAATGTTGCCACCCTTTAGTGTTAATGATTGCGAACAACAATTCGGCTTTAACCAATCGACTAAAGTTTGAAGGGAAAGAACAATTTAACTTACATAAAGTAAACTTCACTTCCAGATATCTGGAATCGCTTTTCCAACCCCCTAAAGTATAATTCAGTTTTTTAAAGGATAGTTATATCCTATCGTGATGCTCTTTTCAAAGTAAGCATCGCATTATAAACGCATTGCAGCTATTTGCATTGCGAGGTTTAAACTGAATTAATACTTTTTCTATGATTAACAAAATCATTTCATTTTCCATTAATAACAAGTTTATTATTGGGCTCTTTATAGTGGCACTGGTAGGCACGGGCATTTGGTCTATGGCCACTATAAATCTGGGTTCTGTACCCGATATTACCAACAACCAAGTACAAGTTATTACCGTTGCCCCAAATTTAGGAACTGAAGATATTGAGCAATTTGTAACCTATCCGGTAGAATTGGCAATGGCAAACCTTCCTGACGTTATCGAGCTGCGTTCCGTTTCCCGTTTTGGGCTGTCTGTGGTTACCATTGTTTTTAAGGACGAGGCAGGCACTTATCTTCCCCGGCAATTGGTGCAAGAGAAATTGACCGAAGTTGCTGGAGAAATTCCTGAAGGCTTTGGTACGCCATTTATGGCACCAATAACTACAGGTCTGGGCGAAATTTACCAATACACCCTAAAACTAAAAGAGGGCTACGAAGATAAATACGATGCAATGGAGCTTCGTACTATTCAAGATTGGATTGTAAAACGCCAAATGGCATTAGTCCCTGGAGTGGTCGAGGTCAATGCTTTTGGAGGCTATGTGAAACAATATGAAGTTGCCATAAATCCTGATAAATTAAAAAGTTTTGGCATTACAATGAATCAGGTTTTTGAAGCCCTGAAAGTGAACAACGCTAATACGGGAGGTGCTTACATCGAGAAAAACCACCAAGCAAATTTCATTCGTGGCGAAGGTTTGGCACGTAGTCTTGAGGATTTGGAAAACACCGTTGTAACCACACAAAACGGAAGCCCTGTTTTAGTGCGCGATGTCGCTGAAAAAGTGGGCTATGGGAATCAAGTGCGCTATGGTGCGTTTACTCAAGATGGACACGAAACGGTTGGTGGACAAATTTTAATGCTGAAAGGCGAAAGCCCCGGCAATGTAGTCGAAAATGTGGAGAAGCGCATTGCAGAAATACAAAAATCCCTGCCGGAAGGCGTTTACATAGATACGTTTTTAAGTAGAAGTGAACTTATCGGAAGGACCACAAGCACCGTTGAAAAAAACCTTATTGAAGGTTCATTGATTGTGATTTTCGTTTTGGTCTTGCTTTTGGGAAGTTTCCGTGGTGGATTAATTACAGCTTCGGTAATCCCTTTATCATTACTGTTTGCATTTATCTTGATGAAACAATTTGGGGTGTGGGCAAATTTAATGTCCTTGGGAGCAATCGATTTTGGTATCATCGTGGATGGCGCAGTTATTATTGTGGAGGGAATGGTATTTCACATCCATCAACGGATGAAGAAAACCACAACGGCCATTGGCCAGCCAGAAATGGATGAAATAGCCTATGAATCGGCAAGCACGATGATGAATTCGGCTTTTTTCGGACAGCTTATTATCCTTATCGTATTTACACCAATTCTCTTTTTGACGGGTGTAGAAGGAAAAATGTTCCGTCCAATGGCATTTACCTTTGGGTTTGCCGTTTTGGGAGCGATTATCCTTTGTCTTACGTATGTACCAATGATTTCGTCAATGTTCCTAAAACCTGCTAAAAATCAAAATAGCTGGTTTGCTAAATTTGAAAACAAGATTGACAGGTTCAGTGATAAAATAATGTCCGGTCTAAATAGAATATATGTACCATTGCTCAATTTCGCACTTCGCTTTAAGGCTGGTGTCATTATTGGTGCGGTTGGATTGTTGTTGATTGCAGGATTTATTTTTAGCAATATGGGTGGAGAATTCATACCTAAATTTGATGAGGGCGATATTGCATTTCAGGCCTTGATAAAACCAGGGAGTAGTCTTACAGAATCCATTGAGGCTTCAAAAAAACTTCAGAATTTAATCAATGAATTTCCAGAAGTAAAAACGGTAGTTTCAAGGATTGGTGTTGCCGAAATACCAACAGACCCAATGCCTATGGATATTGCGGATAGCTATATCATTCTTGAAAAGGATAAGAGCAAATGGACTTCCGCAGATAGCAAAGAAGAACTTATAGAAAAAATACAGGAAAAAATTTCAGTTGTTCCCGGTGTAAATTTCGTGTTTACGCAACCTGTGGAACTTCGTTTTAACGAACTGCTTACGGGTGTTCGCGAGGATGTGGCCATTAAATTGTACGGAGAAGATTTGGGCGTGTTGGCCGACAAGGTACAGGAAATTGCAGCGGTCATTAGAAGCGTTCCCGGAGCGGCCGACCTCAATGTGGAAGCTACAAGCGGTCTACCACAAATGACTGTGGAATACAATCGTGCAAAAATGGCACAGTACGGAGTAACCGTTGATAAGCTGAATGATTATGTAAGTGCCGCCTTTTCAGGAGAAGCGGCAGGGGTGATTTTTGAAGGCGAAAAACGCTTTGATGTTGTCATTCGTTTGGCGAAAGACTTTAGACAAGACATCAACAGCCTTAAGAATCTTTACATCGATTTACCAAACGGAGCGCAAGTGCCTTTAAAGGAGGTTGCAGACATCAGCTATAAGCCCGGGCCAATGCAGATTTCAAGGGACAATACCTCGCGTCGTATTTCAGTAGGGGTCAATGTTCGTGGGCGCGATGTAAAATCGATGGTCGAGGAAATTCAGCAAAAATTGGAAACGGACGTGAAACTACCGCCTGGTTATTTTGTAACCTACGGAGGTTCGTTTGAAAACTTGCAACGTGCTTCAGACCGATTGATGATTGTAGTGCCTATTGCACTTTTCCTAATATTCATATTACTCTATTTTGCCTTGAGTTCGTTCTCGCAATCACTTATGATTTATATGGCAGTGCCTTTGGCAGCCATTGGTGGCGTGTTTGCCCTTTGGATAAGGGGAATGCCTTTCAGTATTTCGGCAGGAGTCGGTTTTATCGTGCTCTTTGGAGTCGCGGTTTTAAACGGATTGGTGCTGATAAACAAATTCAATGAACTAAAAGAAAGTGGAATGACAGACTTAAAAAAACGAATATACGAGGCAACGCACGAACGCTTACGCCCTATTTTGCTTACGGCAACGGCGGCCATTATGGGCTTTATCCCAATGGCGATTTCTACCTCTGGCGGTGCAGAAGTGCAGCGACCATTGGCAACGGTGGTTATTGGAGGATTGATAACAGCAACATTTTTAACGCTTGTTGTCCTTCCCGTACTATATTATTGGCTCGAATCGAGAAAGGAACGAAACAATACCGATGGAGGTGTAAATTATGTCAACAAATCAACCAATATTGTAACCGTATTATTGATGGTTGGCGGTTTGATGGCTTCTGGAACTGCTTTTGCCCAAGACACCAATCAAGATGGAACAATTCCAAAAACCTTGACTGTAGATGAGGCCATTGCTATGGCAAAACAGAATTATCCATCGCTTAAGGAAAGTCAGGCATTCATTGAACGGGAAAAGGCACTAAAGGGAACGAGTTTTGACCTTGGTAGCACACAAGTTTTCACGGGCAAAGAAGAATATGGCAATAATCTTCCTGGAGTGCAGACAACAGTTGGTGTGCAACAGGGCAATATTGACTTGCTTTCCGGATTTTCGAAATCCAAGTTTTACAAAGAGCGCATTGCCTTGGGAGAAAAGTTTTATGTGGCCAGTGAACAACAATTGGTGCGCAATGTGATGCAAGCCTATGACCAAATTAATTACTACAAGGCACAGTTGCGTTTTGCAGACCAATTGGACAGTATTTATGCCAATTTTAAGTCCGCTGCCCAACTTCGGTATGACACGGGAGAAACAGGCAAGTTGGAATTTATTTCAGCCTCTTCCGAGTTTCAACAGATTCAAGTGTTAAGACAACAAGCTTTTGATGATATTGAAATTGCCAAACGTGCTTTAAAACAATATTTGGGAACGGATGAAACCATCGAAACAGTTGATGGTTTTTACGAGCCATTGGATTTTATAGCAACGTTGGATTCAACTTCGGTAGCAAATAACCCAATGTTGCAATATGCCTTGCAAAATGCCGAAGTAAGTAAAGCAAATGTGGGCGTTGAAAAATCGCAATTCCTACCGAAATTCAGTTTATCGTTTGGCAGGCAGGTTGTGGATGATGTTTCAGGCTTTAATACCTATCAGGCAGGTATTAGTATTCCGTTATGGTTTTTTCCACAGAAGTCGAGAGTCAAGGCAGCCAAGGCAGATGCAATGGTAGCAGAGAATCAATATTTGGAGCAAAAAGCGGTTACCGAGAGCAAGGTTTCCCAATTGTTAAAATCATTGGAAAAAACAAAAAAAATCCTTGCATACTATGAAGAAGGCGCATTGCTTTTGGCGGAAGAACAAATAACAACCGCAGAACTGGCATCAAAAGAGGGCGAAATAGATTACGTCAATTACATCACGATTCTCAACAGTGCCATCCGCATTAAACAGACCCATTTACAATACATCAATCAGTATAACCAGCAAACCATTGATATGCAATATCAATTGGGCAATTTATAACCTTAAAAAAAGAGAAATGAAAAATATACTATTAGTAAGTACCGTATTATTTACACTTATGTTTATGAGTTGTAACGATGGCCAAAAATCTGAACTTGGGCATAACGAAGCTGAAGGCGTATCAAAAACCGAGGCTGGGGGCGAAGATACACACGGAGAAGAAGGCCACGATGAAGGAGAGGAAGAAGGTGGTCACAGCGAGGAAGAAGGCGTCGTCGAACTTACAAAGCAACAGGCTGAAACCATCGGTTTGGAAACGAAGCCTCTGGAGGAACGGAATTTAGGGAACAACATTAAGGTAACAGGTATGCTGGAACTTTTCCCACAGGATAAGGCGAACATCAGTCCGTTTGTTGGTGGAAATGTGAGTTCCATAAAAGTAATACCTGGAGATAACGTAAGCAAAGGACAGGTGTTGGCATATATAGAACACCCAGATATCATTGCAATGCAACAGGAATATCAGGAAAAAAATGATGAACTGGTCTTTTTGAAACAGGATTTTGAGCGCAAGCAGACCCTTTATGATAAAGGAGTGTCTTCTGGCAAGGAATTTCAGATGGCGAAGTCAAAATTTCGTTCCACTACATCCAGTGTCAATGGTTTGCGTTCCCAATTGAGACTGTTGGGCATTAATGCCGATAAAGTGGCAGAAGGCCAAATATATTCGGCTGTTCCCATTACCACACCCATAAGTGGCTATGTGGATGAAGTAATGATTAGCCTTGGCGATTACGTGGCGCAACAATCCAAAATGTTCTCAATAAGCGATAATTCAAAGATTTATGTCAACTTCAAAGTATATGAGAAGGACATAAAGCAAATCAAGAAAGGGCAACAGATATATTTTTCAACAGCTTCTCGTCCAGATGAACTGCTTAAAGCAACCGTTCGGTCTGTGGGTAAAACCTTCAACACCGACCCAAAAGCCTTGGAAGTTCTGGCAGATATTGAAAACAAGGATAAAAACCTATTACCGGGTATGTACGTTGAAGGGCGAATAGTGCAAGGCGAGAAAAAGGGTTTTGCCGTACCGGAAGCTGCCATTATAAAAGAAGGCGAGCAATCCTTTATTTTTATTTTGGATGAAGATGAAGAAATGGAAGCGAACAAAATGAAATTTAAAATGATACCCGTAACGGTTGGTATTACTGATTTGGGCTTTGTTGAAGTCAATCTACCTGCCGAAGTTTCAAAGGATGCCAAAGTCGTGATAAACGGAGCTTATAACCTCTCTTCGGAAATGGTTAAAGGCGAACTGGAACACGGACATTAATTCAATAATAATCAAAGATTTTGATTCCGAGTTTGTTTATCGTCTTAATTAGTTAGTTAAAAATTAGAAAACAGGCTCGGTTCAAAATCGATTAAAAAATAAAAATTTTTTTAAGATGAAATGAGCCATAACAAAAAAAGTTGATACCAACCGAAATGTTGATTGGCGAATTACATCTGACAATTAAAAAACAAATAAATATCTACAGATGAAAGAAATAAAAGCATTTATAAAACCGAACCGAATCCAAAGAGTCATTGAAGCACTATCAGATATTGGATTTGAAAGTATGACCCTTTCACAAGCAGAAGGCACTGGCGCATTCAAGTCAAAAGGTGCAAGACCGTCGCTGGATTTTCACGTGACAGATAGTCCAGTGGTTAAGTTGGAACTGGTCTGTCAAAATGAGGAAGCCCAAGCAGCCATTGAAACAATTATAGCCAACGCCAAAACCGACGGGCCTGGAGATGGTATTATTTATATAGCAAATATTGAAGATGCCTTTCAGATTAAAACTGGAGATTCCTTAAAACGGTACGACCTATAAAACATTTTAGTGCAAATGGAAAAAATAGTCCAACTTCTTGAAAGCAAAGGGATACGACCTACGGCAATGCGCCTAATGACCTACAAACGTTTGGCAGAATTAGAGGTGGCAATCAGTCTTGGCGATTTGGAAAAGGATTTTAAGGTCAGTGAAAGAAGTACCCTATTTAGGACTATAAAAACGTTTGAGGAAAAAGGTGTTGTACATCAAATTGAGGATGGGACTGGAGTTATTAAATATGCCCTTTGCGAAGAGAACTGTGAATGCGAGGTCGGCAACGACCTTCATTTGCACTTTCATTGCAACAACTGTAATGAAACGGTCTGTTTAACAGAGCATAAAATCCCGCATATCAGCTTGCCCGACGGCTACATTACCGAAGATATTAATTTGGTGGTAAAAGGTATCTGCGAAAAATGCAGCGATAATTTGGGTTGAGTTTTAGGTTTTTCAATTCAATCATCATTTATAAATAATGAGCAATGATAACAATCTATAAAAAAGAAGCTACGGTATATATGGTGGCAGAAAACAAGCTGGATGCCAAGGATTATGAGAACTTGATACCGGTCTTAACAGAACATATAACGGCATATCAGGAAGTGTTCTGGTACATTGAAATGCAAAATTTTGAAGGCTGGACGGTAAGTGCCTATTGGAAGGGTATTGAATTAAATCTTCCGAATGAAACACATTTAAAGCGTGTTGCTTTAGTGGGTAGCGTTAAATGGCAGGAACAATTTACCGAGGCATTGCTTCCTTTTTCAGAAGCTCATATAAAATTTTATAAGCCAGAAGAAAAAGACGATGCCAAAGAATGGATAAAAAAAAATAGTAAAAAATGAAAAAAATACAACTAAAAATTCCAGTTATCCTTCCGCAAGTTCCAAACGAAAAAGATACTTGTGTTGAGCGGCTTATAAAAGAATTACAGGCTAAAGAGGGCATCGAAAAAGTACACGTTGCCGATACAAAGGAAGATGACACACCACAGCTCTGTTTTCATTATGACCCCGATATCATTTCTATAGACCGCATTCAATCTCTCGCAGAACAGACGGGTGCAGAGATTACCGAAAAATACGGGCATTTGCTCATTGAGGTTAAAGGAATCAGACATACAAGACAGGCACGCACCATAGAGAAAAGTCTTTTGGCAATCAATGGGGTTTTGGAGGCTTCCGTTTCGGCCTCTGGAATGGTGCGCCTTGAGTTTGATAAAAAGCAAACAAATTTTGATGAAATAAGTAAACAGATTGAAAAGGAAGACCTTCAGGTTAAGCGGAGTTCTTCAAACGAAAATAATTACACCGAAGCATCCAAAAAAAAACAGGAAGGTTCAAAGAAGGAAGATACTAAAGAGCAAACTTCCACAGAGGGCCACGAGCACAAGGAGGGCGAGACCCACGAGGAAGGAGAAGAGCACGCCCACGGTGGGGTTTTCGGTAAAAATACGGAGCTTATTTTTTCCATTATCTGTGGGGCACTTCTCGGGATAGGTTTCGGGCTTTCTTATGTGGAATCCATCCCGGATTGGGTCAGTCTTACTTTGTACATTGGCGCGTACTTTTTCGGTGGTTTCTTTACGGCCAAGGAAGCGGTTCAAACTGTGGCCAAGGGTGGTTTTGAAATTGATTTTTTAATGCTGGTCGCTGCCATTGGCGCCGCCATTCTGGGAGAATGGGCAGAAGGCGCACTGTTGTTGTTTTTATTTAGCCTTGGGCACGCTTTGGAACACTACGCAATGAACAAGGCAAGAAAAAGCATTGCCGCACTTGCAGACCTTGCACCAAAAACAGCATTGCTTAAAAAAGATGGTAAGACCGAAGAAGTTGGAATTGAGGAATTGAGTATTGGCGATATTATTGTGGTCAAGCCCAATAGTAAAATATCCGCAGATGGCGTCGTGGTCAATGGAAAAAGCAGTGTAAACCAAGCACCTATTACCGGGGAAAGTGTACCCGTGGACAAAATTCCCGTGGAAGATAAGGATAGAAACTATTCGGCAGACGATGATATTAAGGACGAAAACCGTGTATTTGCCGGAACTATCAACGGTAATAACACGCTGGAAATAAAGGTAATCAAAGAAGCCAAAGACTCTACCCTGTCCCGACTGGTCAAATTGGTCAACGAGGCACAGACCCAGAAGTCCCCCACGCAACTGCTGACCGATAAGTTCGAAAAATACTTTGTGCCATCCGTACTGATACTGGTTGGTATCCTACTCTTTGCCTTTCTGGTCATTGACGAACCGTTTAGTGCCAGCTTTTATCGTGCAATGGCGGTATTGGTAGCTGCAAGTCCCTGTGCACTGGCCATTTCAACACCAAGTGCCGTATTGAGCGGTGTGGCAAGGGCAGCACGTGGCGGCGTGCTCATCAAAGGTGGGCGACCACTTGAGGATTTAGGGGTCATAACCGCTTTGGCTTTTGATAAAACAGGCACGCTTACCGAAGGCAAGCCCAAACTTACCGAAGTAGTACCATTGGGGGATATTGAAGAAAATGAACTGTTAAAGATAGCCGTTGCCGTTGAAAACTTGAGCGACCACCCTTTGGCCAAAGCCGTCGTAAGGGATGGGAAAGAGCGTCTGAAAGGTACTGATATTATCGATGCGTCAGATTTGGAAGCAGTTCTCGGAAAAGGTATCAAAGCTTCTTTGGGCAAGGATAAAATCTATATTGGAAACCTTGACTTGTACGAAGACCTCGATGAAGCAAAACCATCCGAAGGTATATCGAGTAAAGTAAAAGAACTTGAAGGTGGTGGAAATACTACGATGCTCATAAGAAGGAACAAAGAATATATAGGTATCATCGCCCTGATGGACACCCCACGGGAAGCGGCCAAGGAAACACTGAAAAAATTAAAGGAAATCGGTATCAAGCGGATGATAATGCTAACCGGGGATAATCAAAAGGTTGCCGATGCCGTTGCTAAAGAAATTGGGTTGACCGATGCCTGGGGAAGCCTGTTGCCAGAGGAAAAGGTAGATGCCATTAAAAAATTAAAAGAACAGGAATCCAAAGTCGCAATGGTAGGCGACGGTGTTAACGATGCCCCTGCAATGGCAAACAGCACAGTAGGTATCGCAATGGGTGCAGCGGGCAGTGATGTGGCCTTGGAAACTGCGGACATTGCCCTAATGGCCGATAAATTGGAAACCCTGCCCTTTGCCATAGGCTTGAGCAGGAAGGCAAAGGCCATTATCAAGCAAAACCTTTGGGTAAGCCTCGGTATTGTGGCATTGCTTATCCCATCGACCATTATGGGTTGGGCCAATATCGGTATTGCAGTGGTCATCCACGAAGGCTCAACATTACTTGTGGTTTTTAATGCGTTAAGGCTTTTGGCTTATAAGAAATAGCATCAAATATATGTTTTGAAAAAGGGTTTGCTTTTGAATTAATATTGCAATGACTAAAACGGAAAAGATACTATTAAATCACGGTATTCGACCTACTCAAATGAGGTTGAAGATATACAAGTTCCTGAAAAGGAAGCAAAGTGCCGTGTCCTTTTCCGATTTGGAAAAGGCTTTTGTTCAAAAGCGCGAAACCAATAAAACAGCAAACAGAACGACCTTTTATCGCAATCTCAAGATTTTTGAGGATAAAAGGCTGATTCATCAGATTAATGATGGGGTCGGAGTGGCAAAATATGCGATTTCCGATGAAAACGCCAAAGTTAAATACGGTACAGATTTACATATGCACTTTCATTGCACCGATTGTAGGAAAACAATCTGTTTACCGAATAAGATATCGAAAGAAAGCTTGCCAGACGATTATGAAGTGGGAAATGTGAACCTGATATTAAAGGGAATATGTGAAAAATGCAGGCAAAAATATTAGGTGGAAGTTTCAGAATTCTGAACCCTTGGGTCCAATGGTCAGGTTCAGGTTTCTTCCACCTTCTCTAACTTAAAAAATAGTATGGCAGAACTAAAAAAATCATTGGGTACGCTACGTCTTACCTTTTATGGCGTTGGTACCATTGTGGGTGCTGGAATCTATACTGTGATTGGCGCGGCAGCCGGACAGGCAGGAACCGATATTTGGTTGAGCTTTATTTTTGCAGCAGTTGCAGCCAGTATTTCTGCAATGTCCTATGCTGAATTATCATCTACCTACCCAAATGCTGGCGCAGAATTTATATTTGTAAGGAAAGCATTTCCAAAAATCGACATTCCTTCCTTTCTTACGGGTTGGACCGTTGCCTTCCATAGTTCGGCAACAATTGCAGCCGTACTATTGGCATTTTCGGGATATTTCAATACCTTTTTTGAAGTACCTGGATTATTGATAAGCTATGGTGTACTGCTGCTGCTTGCCCTGATAAGTGTTACAGGAATCAAGAAATCATCTACTGCTAATATTATAATGGTCAGTATTCAATTGTTGGGTTTGCTCATTCTTATCTTTATAGGCCTTAAAGAAACAGGCCTGCCAAAAGCTGAAATTTTTCAAATCAACTCATTCTCTGGAACACTTGCAGCCACTGCGACTTTGTTTTTTGTCTATACAGGTTTTGAGCATATGGCATCTTTGGGTTCAGAAGTTAAAAATCCAGGAAAGACGATTCCTCGTGCCTTTTTATTAACAATGGTAATTACAACCATCTTCTATTTGCTTATCTCATTTACTGTACTCAATATTGCTGACCCGATTGCAATATCAAAGGTGGATTCGCCCTTGTCTTTGGCGGCATTAAATCTTAACTCTTGGCTACCAGTAGTTTTGGCAGTTGCGGCATTATTTGCCACAGCCAATGCTGCGTTTAGCGGTATCATTTCCATAAGTAGGTTATTGTTCGGAATGGCAAGCGTGGGCGAACTTCCAAAATTTATGACTAAAGTAAATGCACAAAAAGTGCCGTGGGTTACTACCATTGTGGTTATGGCGGCAGTTGCGGGTTTTATGCTATTGGGCGATATTAAAATCGTAGCGGGAATGTCGTCATTGGGTGCGTTGCTCGTCTTTGTCGCCGTGAACATTGCCCTTATCGTATTGCGTTTCAAAGCACCAGATAAAGACAGGCCGTTTAAAGTTCCTTTATCTGTTGGGAAAGTTCCGATACTGCCAATTTTGGCGATAATCATAAGCCTCTCTTTGGTCATACAATTTGATTGGAAAGTTTATGCCGCATTTGTGGGAGCGATTGTAGTAGGTATCTTGCTGGATTATTTTTTGGATAAAAGAGAAAAAAAAGATATAGACCCCGAAAAGGAAAAGGAATTGTTTAACCACTAATATATTTTTTATGGACTGGACATTTGAAGAATTTAGAGCAGAGCTTGACACCCTTAATCCATCGGTAAGAAAAAAGGCAATTGAAATTGCGAAAGAATTAATCGAAAAGGAAGACTTTTCAAAAGAAAAGGCCATCAAAAAAGCAATTGTAATGGCTGAAGAATGGTTTTACGATTTAGAAGGATAATAATTAATTAAAAACTATATAAAATGTTACAGATAATTGAGTTAAAGGAAAAAAATATTGTTGCAACAAAAGCTTCGGGCAAATTGAGAAAAGAAGACATCGAAAAAATCCATCCACTTATCCACGCCATACTGGACAAGGGGATGAAGGTTCGTTGGTATTTTGAGATGGACAACTTTACGGGTTGGGATTTACCTGGTTTATGGGAAGACCTCAAAATGGATACGGCCCACGCCAGAGACTATGAAAAAATAGCAATGGTAGGAGATAAAAAATGGCAAGAATGGATAACCCAATTTATGAAGCCTTTTACCAACGCCGAAATTAAGTATTTCAATATAGACCAAAAGGAAGATGCCAAAAGTTGGATTGAGAGCCAGTAAGCTTACTTCCATAAAAGACAGACGATGAATAAAAAGAATATTTTTATTACCATACTAATTGGGTTTGCCATAGGTGTTTTTATCCTTCAACCTTTGGGGATAACAATTTTCACGTTTAGCAGCCAGAATTACGAAATCAATTGGGGGCAATATTTAATAAATAATTTCATTGAAATTGTGAATATCAATGGGAATCAAATTTTCGAGAATATTCTGTTTGGACTATTAGGTGCAAGTGTTGCTCTGATGTATTATTTCGGTAAAAGAGAAAAGGATATAGATAATAAGTAGCGGTAAGTGGTTATGTGAAAGAGTGAAATTTTTTATTTAAAATAAATTAAGTGAAAACTTAATTAATAGCAGGCAGCTTTTATGATGCTTCTTAAAGCAAAATGATTAATAGCATTAAAAGCAAAAGTAGAAGCTGCTTTTTTTAATTATACAATTAAAGATGGATATTATGAATGTTAAACATTGTATTTTAATAATCTTGTTGGTTAGTTATTATAAAGTAAACGCCCAAAAAATTTATACAACTGAAGAAGGTCATATTATGATGATGACTTTGGTTAACGATAAACCCGTCAAGGCAGAAAGCCATAAATTGGCCTTATATCTTGATTATGATTCCAAAGTGGTTAATGGTGTACTCGACCTTAAGACTTTATCAACAGATATTCCTGAAATCAATACCATTTTACAACAGCAGGAAGCCCCTTTGATGCTTCGGTTCACGGGCACTATTCCATCACAGGATTTTTTATCAAAACGGCACGACCCTATCAACTTTAATTGGCTGATAGATGTTACTTATCAAGGAAAATCCTTTAAATCACAATTTAAAGCAACCATTACCCATATAGAACAAGGAGTAAGTATGTCCTGCTTGATAAGTGCAACCGGACAATTATTGGTTTCAAATACTGGTTTGGATTTCTTAATAGAGGGTATCGATGATACCATAGAAGTGCAGTTTGCGCAATTGGTGTTGAGATTGGAATAACTGTGAATTAAAATAAAATTATTATCAAACTAATGAAAAAAAAGAAAGTTAATTTAAGAGATTTGAATAAAACTTCTTCAGATACTCACAAGCGCAATGATGCCCACAACCAAAGCAGCGCAGAAAGCATAGGGAAATTTAAAGTTTATGTACCAGCAATTTTCAGCTTTGTAATGCTGATTATTGGCATTGCGATGGATTATTTTGACGTAGCATTTTTTAAAGATTGGATACGTATCGTCTGGTATGCAGTCGCATACCTTCCTGTAGGTTTTCCTGTGATAAAGGAAGGTTGGAACAGCATCAAAAATGGCGATTTCTTTACCGAATTTCTATTGATGTCCATCGCAACCATAGGTGCATTCGCCATTGGCGAATATCCGGAAGGTGTGGCAGTAATGTTGTTTTATGCGGTAGGCGAATTATTCCAAAGTGCCGCGGTTAAAAGAGCCAAAGGAAGCATCAAGGCATTACTGGATGTAAGACCCAATGAAGCTTTGGTTTATCGGGACAACAATTATGTTTCTGTAAATCCCGAAACCGTTGCTATTGGCGAAAAAGTGCAAGTACGTGTGGGCGAAAAAATTCCTTTAGATGGTATTTTGCTTTCAGATAAAGGGTCGTTTAATACCGCAGCGTTAACGGGCGAAAGCAAGCCCGATACCATTGCGAAAGGCGAAAAGGTTTTTGCGGGAAGCATCAATCTCGATGGTGTCATCGAAGTGGAAACCACCAAAGAATTTAAGGACAGTTCCATCGCCCGTATTCTGGATATGGTACAGAACGCCACCGCACGTAAATCAAAGACTGAATTGTTCATCAGAAAGTTTGCAAGGATATACACACCTATCGTTGTATTTCTGGCTATCGGTTTAACGTTTTTGCCTTACTTTTTTGTGGACGATTATGTATTTAGGGATTGGCTCTACCGAGCACTAATTTTCTTGGTTATTTCCTGTCCTTGTGCATTGGTCATTTCTATTCCCTTGGGTTATTTTGGCGGATTGGGTGCAGCATCGCGTAACGGCATTTTGTTCAAGGGCGCATCCTTTTTGGACGCAATGACCAAAGTTAACACGGTGGTAATGGACAAAACGGGAACTGTTACAAAAGGGGTCTTTAAAATTAAGGAAGTGGTCAATACATCCACTTTCGCGGAAGCGGAATTTATGCAATACCTAATGGCAATGGAAGAGCAATCTACCCATCCAATCGCAAAGGCAATATTGGAATATAAAGCTGACGGTGCCGACTTGGAAGCGACCGAAGTTTCCGAGGTCGCCGGAAAGGGCTTAAAAGGAACTGTCAACGGAAAAACCGTTTTGGTCGGTAATAAAGAATTGATGACCTCGAACAGCATCGAAGTACCTTCTGAAACCGATAGCATAGTAGAATCCATAGTAATGGTTGCCATTGATGGAAAGTTTGCGGGTTATGTGACCATTGCCGATGAACTGAAGGAAGATGCCCACCAAGCCATAAAGCAAATACGTGAGGCTGGTATTTCAAAAATTATAATGCTTTCAGGCGATAAAGATTCCATTACGCAACAAGTTTCCAAAGAATTAAGTATTGATTGGGCAAAAGGTGGCCTACTACCGGAAGATAAGCTGAACGAGGTAGAAGAGCTCAAAAAACAACCTGAAACGAAAGTGGCATTCATAGGCGATGGTATAAATGATGCGCCTGTATTGGCAGCAAGTGGTGTAGGTATCGCAATGGGTGGTTTGGGCAGCGATGTTGCCATCGAGACGGCAGATGTCATCATCCAGACCGACCAACCAAGCAAGATTGCCAGGGCAATTAAAATTGGGCGTTCTACCCGAAGCATCGTTTGGCAAAATATTGGCTTGGCGTTTGGGGTTAAAGTAATTGTGCTTATCCTCGGTGCAGGTGGTTTGGCTACTATGTGGGAAGCGGTGTTTGCCGATGTGGGTGTGGCGTTGCTTGCTATATTAAATGCGGTTCGGTTGCAACGGATGAAATGGGAATCATAATGTTTCAAAGTTCTCACAATGTTGCTGCTAAAGATTTACCGATAAAAATCCGCTATCTTTATAGGTCACAACACGTCCTATTTTATGATACATATTCTTACAACAGGTGGCACCATTGAGGGACTGGATTATGTAGATGGTAAAGGTATTACCCAATCAAATATCAGTATTCAAGGCTTTCTTGATAAAGCTAATATTGGTTTTGATTACACCATAGAAAGTGTATTCAAAAAAGATAGCAGAGCCATAACGGATGATGACCGAGAGCAGTTGGTTTGCAAGATTAAGGAATTGACTGCGACCAAGATTTTAATAACTCACGGTACTTTCACGATGGAAGATACCGCAAAATATATAGGAAGGCTCAATCTGAAAAAAACCATTGTTCTGGTTGGGTCTTTTATTTTAGGTTCATCTGAGAACACGGATGCACAATTTAATCTAGGATATGCAATCAGCTCGCTACAGCTTCTAAAACCGGATGTTTATATTGCTATGAACGGACAAATTTTTCTTTGGAACAATGTTTCAAAAAATTTAGAAACCAACAAATTTGAGCGCAATGAGTAGGAATATAAATGTTTGGGACATCAATACATTGGACAACGTTCTTCTATCTTTTAATAGATACGGTCATTGTATTGCTTACCCTTTATTTTTCAAGAAAGAAAACTCGAAGTAGCCTGAGGCGATTTCTTTATCTCGGAATTTTATTTATTGCCTATAACGCCACTGGCGGTTTTCTACCCATAGATAACTTTCCCGGACCTTTTATACTTCAATATATCATTACATATGGTGTGGCCATTGCGCTTTGCGTGTACATTGTTTACTACCTGTACAAAGAGTATGATATTGTTGTGTTGAAGTTTAACTCGTCCATTAGAAATCTTGCAATACTGTCAAGCGTTAGTTTTATAGTTTTATTTTTGATTCCTTATTTTCTGACAGATTCGCTGAAATCGGCACGTTTCCTTTTTACCATTCCCATTTCAATAATAGCCTTTATTTTTCTGTTTATTTTTTACCGTAGAATCGCAAATCCCAGCAATCCAAATACCTTTATAGTAAGGCGAAACAAGCTGTCGATGGTTAGTGTGGCAAGCATAGCCTTATTACCCATTTGTACCGTTATAGGCGACTACCAATGGATAACTTTTACCGTAATGAACTTGGCTTTTTTTGCGATAACCGCTATTGAAGCAGATAGGTATTTGTACTTTATAGAAAACAATAATCGAATGTATGAGGTATTCGCCCTAAAGAAAAAACAACGGGATGAATCTATAGAACGCAAAATCATCTATGAGGATTTGACTCGAAGAGAAATTGAAGTAGCACTATCTATTTTAAGTAATTTGAGCTATAAAAATATAGCCAAAGATTTGTTCATCGCAGAAAGTACCGTATCGAAACACGCATCCAATATCTTCAAAAAGACAGGCGTAAAGAATAGGCGTGAGTTTTTAAAGCGATTCAGGAAGAAAAAATGAGTAAATTCATTCTTTATAGAACCCACTATTTACAATGTCTCACAAATAATCCGTAGAAAAATACGGACTATTCCGTAATTATATACGGTACGTTTTCCTTGTAAAATCGCAACGTAAAGTTACTTTAGATAGAGTTCCCTAAAACACATCAATGAACCACAAATTTTATGAAGCGTGACTTTCATTTATACCATTTTGCAGGACTATGACATCATCTAACCAACCTTATCAACTAAATCCCATTTCTATGGTTTACAACATTAAAGTTCCTGCTTATGAACTCACAATTGCTATCTCAAAAACTTTTAAAGGATCTGGATGAAATCAAAATTCAGAATGGAAACATTATAGAAAGTGCCTATCTATCCATAAAGGCCTGTCGCAAATTACTGAGTGCTTATAAGAAAGAAATAATCAAAACGAAATTTAAGACGGTTCAAGATGAGATAAATTTCTTCAAGAACACAAAGCAGGTTCCACTCATTAAACTCATCTACTTTTCTGAAATACATTCATTTGAGATTCAACTTCCCAAAGGCGATAAGGATGCCCAACTAAAATCGATAAAGAAAAAAATCAATAAAATAAATCGATTCTTCCTTTATAATATTGACTTTGGACGTTATGTGAATTCTGGGGCTACCCATTTTGACAAAGAATATTACACACGGGATTATCTGGAAAACTTTCATATCACAACATCCAAATTCTACTTCCAAGACCCTGAATTTTGCACGCCAAGAGATATGCTTTTGGGCAAATACAAGGCTTATGATTATTTAGTGACCTATTTTGATGAAAAGAAAGATAGGGTTCGTAACGGATTAAACGGAAAACACAAGAGCATTAAACCAATGGAAAAAATTGACTGGCCATTTTCTAATACAGATTATGTGGAACTGCTCTACGCATTGTGTTCAAAAGGATTGGGAAAACAAAACAATCAAGGGATTATGCAAGTTTCAAAAAAGTTGGAACAACTATTTAATATTGAACCAAAGGACATCTACAAAACCTATCAGGACATTAAAAACAGGAAAAACAGCCGAACACTTTTTCTCGACGAACTTTCTACATCACTACTCATTGAAATGGATAAAAGCGAGGAATAGACCTTCATTTCCCTCTATAAACAGTACACTTTAAACTGTTAAAAAAAGACCGTAGTACGGTTGACCTACGGTAATCGAGTTCCATATCAATTTTTCATAAATTTTAGGGTGATTTAATACCATCATTTCATAAAAGTTGGCTCAAAACAGTTCAAAATAGAACAAATTTCAAGATGTTAAATTTTAACCGTAGTACGGTCGTACTGGGGAATAAAATCCAATAAACCTATTCAAATTTGTAGAACGAAAGTCAAATCAGGTTAAGGGCTATCAATTAAAAATTTAAAAACCCTGATAGCCCTTTTCTTTAAAACCGTTCTATTATGCCGACAAGTATTATTACCACAGACGACCTTCGAGATTTCAAAATGGAACTGCTCGATGACATCAAAAAACTACTTACCAGACAAGCCAGTGGGAAACTCAAAAAATACCTCAAATCTTCTGAGGTTATGGATCTATTGCAAGTCAGTCCGGGCACTTTGCAAAATCTTCGTATTAATGGCACCTTGCCATATACCAAAGTAGGTGGGATTATCTATTACGATACAGAGGAAATACAAAAAGTGATGGATGCCAACCGTGTGCACCACGGTCTAAATTCTTAAGCGATGAACTATATAAAGCTACTTAATGCGGCTTTTGAGAAGTTCTATTTTGATGACCGCCTAAATCCTACCCATATCAGTTTGTATATGGCGCTGTTCCAGGAATGGAACAGCTCTCGGTTTATGGATGAATTCTATGTAAATCGACGGGAACTGATGCGCGTTGCCAAGATTGGTTCAAAATCAACATACCATAGATGTATTGTGGAATTGGATGCTTGGCAGTACCTATCCTATTTTCCTTCCAACAATCCATACAAAGGCAGCAAAATCAAGATGGCCATTATTGGGACAAGTGATGAACCAGTTACGGGACAGTACAATCCCATTTTAGAACAGCTTGCGGAACAGTACCATCCCAGAGGTGTACCGCTTGAGGGACACCACCATCCCAAAAGCGGACAGGTTGTGTACCAACACCGTCCCATAGATGGACAAGCATTGGTATCTAATACAAACAATATCAAACAAGAAAACAATATAAAACAGCCAAAGGGCAGGCAGGCCGTTATTTTATTTTTTGAAGAAAAGGGTTTTGATGCTAATGAAGGAAAAAAATTCTACGAGCATTATGCCAACCGAGAATGGCAAACGAGCGACGGAAAGCCAATACGGGATTGGCGCTCATTGGCCATCAATTGGATGGACAGAACCGAGCTTTTCGAAGAAGAAAACAAACCAAACAAAAAAGAAGTGTCCCAAATAAAGGACAACTTGCGAACCACTAATAACAAGGATTATGGACAACCCCTCTAAAATTATCGAAGGCGGCGTGGAATACTCGTTGGGAAAATTCGATGGTAAAAGCGTTCTCTACGATTTTCCAAAAATTTTGATTTACCTAAATGCAAAGGGCAAACTGTTGTTTGGAAAAAAATTTAGGATTTATGATGAGGATAAGGATATTCTACTGAAGCTCTGTTCTTACTTCATCAAGGATAAAGAAAACTGTGCAACCTACGGCATAGACATAGACAAAGGAATTCTTCTTTCCGGACCCGTAGGTTGTGGAAAGACCAGTTTAATGAAATTATTGCGCCATTTGGTTCCCTTGCAACGCCCTTATGAAATGATTCCCTGCCGTAACGTAACATTCAGCTTTAACCATTTAGGATTTAAAACAGTTGAGGAATATGGTAACACCAAATTTTATTGTTTTGATGATTTAGGCGTAGAACCATCTGGAAGATTTTATGGCAAGGATCTCAATGTGATGGGCGAAGTGCTCTTATCTCGATACGAGCTCTACCTACAAACTAAACACAAAATTAAAACCCACGCTACCACCAACCTTAATGCCGAAGAACTGGAAGAACGCTATGGTAATCGGGTTCGTAGCCGGATGCGAGAGCTTTTTAACTTGATTGCCTTTCATACAAAGGCTGAGGATAAGCGGAAATAAATAGATTGTATTTTAATAGGCAAATTATTTATCAAAGACTGAAATTGAACTTCCTTTATAATTTACAACATACATTTTACCATTGGCAGTTTCGATATCTGTTGGGTGATTGAATTTATCAGTAAGAATTTGTAAAAGTTTACCGTTTAAATCGTAAACCAAAACTCGGTTACCTTCAAAATCGGCAACAAGAACTTGTGAACCTGTTACTTTTACACCTGTTGCGACCTTAATGCCCTCCTTCCATCCAATCATTCTAACATAGTTCCCTTTTAAATCAAAGACTTGAACACGATTGTTATAAGCATCTGCAACGTAGATTAAATCATTGCTTAGTTGTACATCAGTTGGATAGTATAATTCGCCATCGTTATGACCTTCCTTTCCTATAACCGTTACTTTATCATCTTGCTGTAAAATGATTCGATTATTATAAAAATCAGCAACGGCAGCAGTTTTTCCATCAATGCTCACACCAGCAATAGCATCTGGCTTTTCCTTTAGTTTATAGGTTGAAACCTTTCCATCTTCAAGAATTTTTAAGCTGTCTGATGTGTATTCGGGAACATAGATTTTGTCTTTTTGAATCGCGATGTGCATTGGACGTTGAAAACCATCAAATGACTCAATGATTTTTCCATCAAGGCCAATTTTTACGATACGGTTATTGTCCACATCTGAAAGCCACAAGAAATTTTCCTGCGCCACAATACCTATAGGGTTAACGTTATTTAAATCGATACTCTTTACAAATTTCCACTGCGCACTAATTTCTGTCTTTTGCTCTTGCTTTCCTCTACAAGAAAAAAGAAATATCGTTCCTAAAAAAGCTGCTATTAGTATGAATACAACTTTATTTTTCATCCTTTTTCATCTTAAATGGTGTTGAAGAAAAAGTTATTTCTTTAGGGGTAAAACCAGCGTCTTTGACGATTTTCTGTAATTCTTCTTCAGTTGGTTGTTGGTCTTTTGGAACACTCAACGTTGCTTCGCCTTCTTCTAATTCGATAAGCACATCTTTAGACCCTGCTTGCACAAGTTTTTTTTCTAAACCATAGGCGCAAAAAGGACAGGAAAGCCCGTCAACTTCTATTTTAATATAGGTCTTGTCTGTTTCGCTTTTAGACTGTGCGTTTACATTTATAGTAGACAATAAAAAAGTCGCGAATGCAAATAGTGTAATTATTCCTGTTCTTAATAAGGTTTTCATAATAAAGATTTTAAAAAATTAATATTCGTGTACCAAAAGTTAGTACATAGTTTGTTTTTTGAGCTTCAGGTACTTCTTCAACTATTGGAATTTGTAGACCAGCTTCAAACAATGCTGTTTTACTGGTAATCCATTGTATTCCACCCGAAGCCAAAACAGTATTACCATTTACATCAGTAAAAAAATTTCCATTAATTCCAATATTCAAGTTCAGTTGATTTGGTGGATATTTTTGTGGTAAAAGCGGATAAACAAAAGCAGCATTGTAAATCAAATTATCTGGTAATCCATTTGACGTTATATTATAACCAACCTGACCGTAAATGCCATATTTTAAGGTTACATAACCCGTTACTAAACTTAATTGTGACTGCCAAGAATCACTTCCAATTGATGGTGTACTGTTTGTTTTTCCTGTAGGAAACACTTGGTCTAATTTTGCTATAATTCTAAATGTCTTGGCTTTTCCATCTTTTTGATAAACCTGCTGTTTGAGGAATAAAGTAAGGTCGCCAAAACCAGAAACAGATTCAAAATTATCAGCATTAATATTTATAAATCTTCCTGCAATTCCTATTTGAGTTTTGCTTCCTAAATTATAAGGTATTGCTAAAGGTTGAACATATACTGTTGCATTTTCTTTTACTATAAACCTGCCAAAAGTTCTAATTCCTCCGCCATCGAGACCCAGTAAAATTGGTGTTTCTGTAAAAATTGGTGGGCCTTGGGCAAATACCGATGTTGTTGCAAATACACCTATTAATATTATTATCAGTCTATTCACTTTTACTTTTTTTTATTACATATCCCTTTGATAAAATCACTTCCTTTATGCTATTGATGTTAGTTTTGGTCGAATCAAATTCAATTACTGAAACACCTTTTTCAAAGGATGTTTTGATTTGTATTACACCATCAATTTTATTCACAGCATTATTTATGTTGGTTTCACAGCTTTGACATACCATTCCTTCAATATCTAACTTTACAGATTGAATGTCTCTTTGATTTGCAATCACTACTTCATTCCCTTCTGTTTGATTAAATATTTGGGGGTAATATGAAACCAATGTCATTGTAACCACAAACACAGCAACCAGCCAAACATAGATTTTTGATTTAAAAAATGATGGTTTATCAGTTTCACAGTTGCCGCAACCAAGCTTATTCTTTTTATAGACTTGATAAAAAGCAACGCCCAATGACAAAAAAGCAATTGCCAACAAATAAGGTTTTAGGGCAATGAGCCAAGAGAAATAGACCGAGCTACCACTGATACCTGCAACTCCTGTCAACAGTAGTGGTCCCCAACAGCAAAGCTTTAAAGAAACTGCTGAAAATACAGCAGTTCCCAAAGATGCTTTTTTGTTCAATTTAACGATGGCCATACCTAACAGCTTCCTATTCCTGCATTAGTCAAATCATCTTTTGTTATTTCGATGTTTGTACAGCAGTCTAATAGTTTTCCGTTAACAGCAATTGCAGGAACTCTTTTAACTCCGTATTCCTTCATTTTTGAAATACAGATTTTACTTTCGCATTGCTCGGATAGATTATGAAGTGTGATTTCGCAGTCTTTCCCAGCTGTCTCTTTTACCAGTTGTACCACGGGCTCGCATACTGGGCATCCTGCCGTAAAAATTTCAATTTGTCGTTTACTCATAATGTTCTTTTTTTTAATGAATTCGTGATTGTTGCACAATTCATCTTAATTTGAAGTTTAAATTAATAATGGAACAAAGATGAGCACGGCAGGTAGGGGGTAATCTAATTTTTTTTAATCTTTTTTTTCTTTGTAGTCTTTTAACCTGTTTTCTATAGTTTGGATTTCTTTCAATTTATCTGTCAAGTCAGACAATTCCAAGTTAGGAAATTCACGTTTTAAATATTCAATTTTATCTTCATTGCCACAATTTCCAGGACAAGAGTCAACTGCCTTTACGATTCCAATGGCGAGTGCCTTACGATACACTTCATCCAACAGTAAGTACTGTGCCTTTTGAATTCCTTTATCTATGGATTTAAATTGAATATTAATCTGTTCAGGGTCTTTTCCTTCATCAAGCATTTTTACAATTCCATTTATCTGACCGCTTAATGTTTTCAGTCTGGTTTTTATATCTGAAATCAAGTCAGATGGTAATTTATGTGGTTCTGTTTTCATTTTCAAAAGGGTTAAATTATCACACTTTTATTAACAACAACTTTTATTTTCCTGTATCGGTGGACAAGGTACAGATCCATAAGAGCAATAAACGCAACAATCCCCTTCATTTGGTTTTAGAACCGTTTTACAATTCTCACACTCGTAAAAGAATTGACAGGCGTTTGTTGGCATATCTTCTACTTTTTTATGTCCGCAGTTCGGGCAGGTTATTTCAGATTTTAATATAGTTTCCATTCAATTTTTGATTAAAGCATATGTGGTATGTCAGAAGCTAATGTTGGATATGAGAAAATCATTGTTCTAATCTCATTGACTTTCATCTTTGTTTTTATGGCCATTGCAAAAAGATTGATTGTTTCTTCTGTATGTGGTCCGATTAGATGCGCACCCAAAATTGTTTGAGTTTCTTCGTCAATGATAGTTTTGAATGCATATTCTTTTACATTCAATCTTTTGGCATTAAACCAACTGCCAACTTCCTCAAAATTTACTCGAATATTGTAATTTAGCTCTTTAGCTTTCGATTCAATATAGCCAACAGATGCCATAGTGGGCAAAGTAAAAACTACCGTTGGCATAGGTGGATAACTTACTTCTTTAGAATTGCCCTTGATGATATTTGAAGCAACCGTATGACCTTCCAGGACTGCAACCGGCGTTAATGGCAAACCTTCCGAATCTGCCGCATCGCCTGCTGAATAAACATTGGGATTTGAAGTACTTTGAAGATATTCGTTAACGGTAACGCCTTTTTTGGTATAAGCTATGTTTGCTTTGTCTAAATCCAAATCAAATATTGCAGGTGGTCGTCCAGCAGAATTAAAAACCGCTTCAGCTTCAAAAAACTCTGTTTTCTCTGTGGATTCACCCTCTACACGATACTGCCTATCCACTTTATCAATAGCGGTAACATCTGTATTAAGAATAAGTTTTATGCCCAACTCTTCTGTGGCTGAAACAAGATATTTTACAATATCCTGTTCAAAATTTTCCAAGGGATTTTCCCCACGATGAACAATAGTAACTTCTGCACCACATCGAGCTGCAATATGTGCAAACTCAAAGGCAATATAGCCACCACCGATGAATAGCAACGATTTTGGCAATTCTTCTAAATTCAAGAAATCGGTACTGGATTTGGCAAAATGGCCACCTTCGAATTCTAAAACCCTTGGCTTTGAACCCGATGCGATTACAATTTTTTTAGCTTGTACTTTATCGTTTCCAACTTCTAATGTGTTATCTGATAGAAATTTTGCTGAACTATGAAAGGTATCTATGCCATTCTTTTCATATCCTTTTTCAATTTTCGGTGGCATTGCATCCACAAAGGACTGTTTAAAGGCCATTATGTCCTTCCAATTAACTTTAGGTATGGTATCAATGCCATTGCCTTTAAGTCTTTTCGCAAAATCCCGTACTTCCGTAGCGCCTATAATCACTTTTTTTGGGTCGCAACCTCTCAAAGCACAAGTGCCACCGTAGGGTAATTCATCTGTGATTCCGACTTTCAGGCCTTTTGAGGCGCACTTATTGGCGATGGTCATTCCCGCCATTCCCGAACCAATTATAAATACATCATATTCTTTCATACTAATTGGTTTGTTTTTTGTCGGTTACTTTATAGCCTGTTGAGTTAATTGCTTTCTCGATTTCCGTTTCATTCGTTTTGGTTTGGTCAAATTCAATGATGGCATTCCCATTTTCGTAGGACACTTTTGAGGTTACAATTCCGTCGAGCTTGTTTACTTCGTGGTTGACGTGCTCTTCACAACCTGCACAAGTCATCCCTTTGATATCAAAATTTACCGTATGGATATTGGATTGATTGACTATAACCACTTCTTTCTTGTTATCCGGATAAAAAGTGTGAGCGTAATATGGAAAACTTATGGATATAGCCGCAAATAGCGTAATACCTATTAAAAAACCTTTAGTCTGAAACCACTTTGGCTTTGCATCCACTTTACAACAATCCTCTGCTTTTTTCGGTTTTAGATAATCATACCACGCATAACCAATTGCTATGACAGCTATACCAATTAAATAGGGTCTAAAGGGTTCCATCCAAGATAAAGCGGATGCACTTCCCCCAACGCCAGCTATTAATGCAATCACTGGTGGTATGCAACAAGATGATGCGGCTACAGCAGCAAACAAACCTGTATAAGCTGCATTTTTCGATGTTTTTACGGTACTCATTATTAAAAATTTATGCTGTTTTCTTTTTTAATTTAATTGACTTGAAAATACTATTCAGAATATCGGTCTCATCCTCGTTCAATGAATAGTATAAGGTTTGTCCTTCTCGCCTTGAGCTTATAATATCTGCATCTTTCATTTTTCGTATATGCTGTGAAACCGCGGGAACACTCATACCTAAAATGTCGGCTAAATCACAAGGGCACAGTTCTTTTTCCATATTTAAGAGGAATAAAATTTTTAAGCGTACCTCATTACCTGAGATGGACAGAAGTTTCGTTATTTTATTAAAATCATTGGTCATACCATCAATGACAGTTTTGCAGTTTAGTAACTGTTTATGGTCAGCTTCAGCTCTCGTACAAGAAATTTCCATTTTCATAATAACTATTTAGACGAACAAAGGTATAATTAATTACGTATTTAAGCAAATACTTAAATATAAATATTGTTCTATCGTAGTTCTAAGTATAGTTGTATCAACTATAACCGCTGATGCTATGCTTTAATGATTTAACTTCAGAACGATTTATACAACAGAATCACTTCTGAGATGAATTGTAACATAATATCCTTTAAGCTCTTTGTTAACTCTAAAAATAGTTCTTTCATAATTCTAACGTTTTTGAAGGGATTGTAATATGGTCAATGCGATGCTTTTAATATTATCAGAATCTAAAACAAACTTACTTTCATCCTCATTACTTAAAAACCCTAATTCCAAAAGAAGCGAGGCAAAATCATCAATAGTTTCCCGAAGCACTTGAAAGTTGGCAAACTTTACACCTCTACTTTCATATCCCAATTCTTTATTGAGTGCAGCTTGAACTTGAAAAGCAAACCAAGTGGCATCATCTGAATATTTTGATTCTGCATCTGCCACGTAAACTTCAATCCCTCTTGCATTCGGATAATCCGAATGATTACAATGCAAGGACACAAACAAATCAGCTTTAAGAACTTTGGCCAACTTCGTTCTATCCGATAAAGAAATGAGGGTATCGCTATACCTGGTCAAATAAATGTCCAAAGGCTTTTCAGCTGTACTATTAAGCTTCAAGATGGCATTTGCAATATTGAGCGCAACATCCTTTTCTTGGATTCCATTAATACCTATTGCGCCCGAATCTTTTCCACCGTGTCCGACGTCAATTACAATTCGTTTTTGGATTGCAGTTTCCTGACCAAAAATGATACACATTTTTAGAAGCAAAAAGACAAAACTGACGTTTTTGAGCACTTTTTTAATTTTCAATTTTCGGGTTATCAACAATTTCACTTCAAAATTCCATTGCATTTGACACCAAATAATAGCAACGGAATTCAAACAATATCAAATAATATTTTATACACAAATATTTGATTTTCAGTTATTTGTATTCAAATATATGTAAATTTCCCATAACGAAAACAACACAAAAATTTAAACTGTTACGTTATGAAAAGATCACTCTATTTAGCATCCTTTTTTTCGCTTTTATCCACTTCGCTATTTGCTCAAATTGGTGGCATTGAAGATTCCGTCAACGATGTGGGCGATACTATAAGAACCGTATTTCCCATTTTGCTCGGTGTCATCTTTCTGGTTGGCTTCCTATTTAATGCGGGACATTTCTTTGGTGAAAATGCTGACCTTAAAAAAGGGATTACCCGAGTACTTGTATTTGTACTCATAGCAGGTGCTGTCGTAGGCATATTTACTTACCTCATAGGAATTGTTGTATAACGATGAAGAAGTTTGAGGTCTATAAAAACATCAGGAAACGGGCGGTCATTTTTGGGCTGCCCATTCCCCTGTTTGCCTTAATGATGGTTTCCATTTTGGCCTCGTTGCTCATCATCATATTCTCTTTCAGCTTCGGGATAATTATAGGCGTACTGGTTTTTAACGCTGCGCTTTACGTGGCATTGACAAGAATAACCCATAACCCTCAGCTATTTCAAACAGCCAATGCATTCCCTAAAATTATCAGCAACAAAAGAAATTCAGGCTTCGACTATGAATAAGATTAACCTTTCTAAATATCAACCCATTGCAGATATCCAGGACAATATCGTGTTTGCCAATAATGGCAATGTCGTTCTGTGCTATGAAGGGAATCTACCTGAAATTTATTCGTTGTCCGAAAAGGACTTTGAGGATATGCACGGTGCTTGGTTTCAGGCTCTGAAATCATTGCCTGTGGGGACTGTGGTTCATAAACAGGATATCTACCTGAAGAAATCTTATTCTTCAGAACAGCTTCCGAACAAAACTTTTTTAGAGAAAGTAACTCACGAGCATTTCAAAGGTCGAGGACACATTGAGCATAAATGCTATCTGTTTTTCATCCTGACCAAGAACAAGGCCCTTATCAATTCAAAATACGTCAATCCCTTTAGGAAAGTTTCAAAGGGAATCGTGCAAGAACTGGATGACAACGTTAAGAGCTTTGTGAATTCAGTTAGTGATTCAGTATCCTTTATCAACAATAGCCGAAAGATGGAATTTATTTCGCTTAAAGCGGAAGAGATTAAAAAGCTTACAAATGTCTATTTCAATGGTTTCAACGAAGGTTTTGACACGGACATCATATTAGAAAAGAAAAGCGTCAATATTGGCGAAAACCATTTTGATGCCCTGGCCATCAATAGCGAATTGTGCTTTGGCGAAAGTGTACAGAGTAGCAAGACCAATGAGAAATTCACTTCAGACGATTTCGTGTTTCATCAAGGGTTTATTGATGGGTTAGGGCTTACGCTTAACGAAAATCATATCGTTAACCAAATCCTGTACCTAGATGACAAACAGAAATGGCGAAAACTGCTCGATAAAAAAGTCGAGGAACTGAACAAAAGTTCAAATTTCGGTTCGCAGAACAAGGTCGTGCTTGGTAAGATTCAGCATATCCTGGACCAAATTAATGCCGATGACAATGCACGGATTATCCGTGGTCATCTTAATATTGTGTATTGGTCCAAAGATGCCAAAGAGCTCGATAAAATAACCTCGAAAATCAAGACCGAGTTCAAGGAACTGGATATCATCCCATACTATCCACGAGGTGAAGAACGAAAGAATTATATCCTTAATAGTTATTGTTGCTTCTCTTCCAACTTCTCAAATAATGACCTATACGTAACGGATTTAAAACACGCCCTGTGCCTATTCATCAATAATAGCAATTACAAGTCCGATGCAACCGGAATCATTTTTAACGACCGTGAACATAACATCCCAGTCTTAAAGGATGTTTGGGATGAAAAAAAGAAGCGCATCAAGGCTCGGAACTTTGCCATCTTTGCACCAACAGGTGAAGGAAAATCGTTTTTGGCCAATAATATCTTACGCCAATATTTTGAAAGTGGCGTTCGCTTGGTCATCATCGACCTTGGTGGATCCTACACCAAATTTGCTAAACTCTACCCAGAAAAATATACAGTACTGCGCTATGAAAGTGGAAAGAACCTTGGTATCAATCCATTCTACATCAGTAATGCAAAAGACCTTACACCCGAACGTTTGGAAGACTTATCAGTTTTCCTATTTGAGCTGTTCGCATCTGATTTGAAAGTTACCAAAGCGCAATCGGTGTCGGTCAAAAAGATACTGCGCCACTATTACGATAGCACTTCAGAAAACCACTCTTTGGATGGTTTTTACAGCTTTATAGAAAGGCATCAGAAAGACCTTCTGGATACCCTTAAAATCCATCCCGACTACTTCAATGTTACGAGCTTCTTGCACGTGATGTCCGAATATGTCGGTGATGGTCTATATAGCTTTCTGTTCGAGGTCAGCGAAGATCAGACCTACAAAATCGAGGATAAACGATTGATTGTTTTTGAACTGGATGAAGTAAAGGACAATAAGGAAATCCTGTCCGTTATGCTCAAGCTCATTAAATCGGCTATCCAAAGAACCATTTGGAAGAACAGAGCTGAAAAAGGCATCATCCTCTTCGATGAGTTTGCCAAACAATTGAAGTTTGACAACGTCCTTGAAAGTGTGGAATTTTACTATCAAGCGATACGTAAACAGAACGGTGCTATTGGAATTATTTTACAATCCATCAACCAGTTGCCGAACAATTCCACATCGGCCAGCATTCTTGAAAACACACAGGTCATCTACAGCTTAAACAATGAAAAAGGATATGACGAGTTGGTTAAACGTCTCAATCTATCGAGCCACGACTTGAACCAATTAAAATCCATTAAAAACAACCTTTCCGGACCACGAAAGTACACCGAAATGTTTATCAAAATAGGCAAGGAAAGCAACATCTTCCGGTTGGAAGTTCCGAAGGAAGTCTATGCAGCTTACTTGACTGATGGAAAGGAAAACGAAGAAATAATGAAGCTCTACAATGAGCATCAGGATATGGAAAAAGCAATCATTCAATTCACATCTAAAACATAAGAATATGAAGACAAAAATTAAAATAATTCTATTTGGGCTGGCTATGACAGCGGCCCTTTTAATGACCAGCGGTGCGACCGCTCAGGGAATGCCAGTTTATGACAACACCAACTTCATCAGCTTGGTAAAACAGCTATTGGAATCTGGAAAACAGACGGCGGAAATGATTAAGTCCGTAAAGTTCTTGAAGGATGCCAAAGAAGCTATTGAAAAAGTTTCAAGCGTTGTCCAACAGCTTAGGGCAGTTGAGGAAATCGCACAGAACAATCAGCGCCTTATCAATGTAATGCAAAATGACCTTCAGGATATTCTTAATTCGCCCTACATCAAACCCGAGGAAATTGATAAGGTTATGGGTTCTTTCGAAACCATTGTACAAAATTCATTGGACACGGTGGATTTTATAGACGAAGTCCTATCAAGTGATTATCTAAAAATGAGCGATGCCGAACGCGCCGAAATCCTGAAAGCCAAGGAACTGGAATCGAAGCAGATGGTTTCCAGCATCACTATGAAAACAAAACGCTATCGTGATATTATTTCGTTCAGAAAAATGCAGGATAAAGTCAATAACCGCGAAACAGAATATTAACAATGACAGCGACCATCATTTTAGGGATTGGGTTGGAATACATTGATACGGTTTTCCAGGCCATACAGGCCAGCGACTTTTCGCAATATACTATTGCCGGAATGAAAACGCTCGCTGTCCTATTCTTTTTGGTAAACATCCTTAAAAAATACAACGAAGGTATTGCAGACAAGGACGGCTACACTTGGGGATTGAGTCCGGGCGAACTGGCCAAGAATTTTGCCATTGTCCTATTGGTCATATTTTCAACGCAGGTGTTAGGATTCTTTGATGGGATATTGGTAGCCATCGAGGGACAATATAGGGGCACGGCACCTGCGTTACTTCCATTGCAAATGCAGGATATTCCATTAGAGGAAGATGTAAGCCTCTTTGATGCCGCAAGTTCCGCAATGACGCTTTTGTATGAGGCATTGGTAACACCACTATATGGTTTCAAAATATTGGCTTTTATCCTAAGTACCATCCTCTGGATATTGGATTTGTTCATCTATCCGTTATTCTTGGCAGAGCGTTTTTTCCTTTTGGGGATAATGCAAGCATTCTTCCCGTTGGTCATTAGTTTAGCGGTTTTTGAAAAATTCCGTTCGCTCGCCTATACCTTCTTTAAACTGTATGCTGCCGTTTATATGCTCGTACCAGCGTTCTTTCTGGTCAATGTATTCATCAATGCCATCTATACGGAAATCAATACCAATTTCTGGGTCAACCTATTTGGGACTGATACAGGTCAGGGCTTTTTTGCACCTGTCGTTCAATTGGGTTCTGTTGGCTTCATCGTCTTCCTGAAATTCAAATTGTACAGACGTGCCACATCCTTTACGCTCAGACTCTTTACCAACTAATTCTATTCAAAATGAAAACACCTTACAAGAATATCTATAACGTCCTAAAATTAAATCGGTTCATCGTTTTGGCAGTCGTCGTCTGTGCGTTGCTGTCCAGCACCTTTTCAGTTTGGATGGTATTCAACACCAACCAAAAGGCACTCAATAGCGCATTTGCCATCAATACCGATGGCAGTATTATTCCGCTGAAACTCGTTACACAAAAAGAAAATTTTAGGGTGGAAGCTTTGGCGCATCTGGAATTATTTCACAACTACTTCTATAACATCGATGCGAGCAATTATGAACGGAATTTGGAAAAGGCGCTTTGGTTGGGCAATAGTTCTGTCGATAACTTATATCGCCAGAAAAAAGCGGATGGTGTCTATAATCGGTTACTACAATATTCGCTCGTTCAAAAAGTATTGAGTATTGATTCAAAAATTTCAGAAAGCAACGGTACGTACAGTTTCACTACGACGACCATTTTTGAAATCAATAGAGGCTCAATTATCGACACCTACGAACTGGTTTCCACCGGAAACCTGATTACAGTTGACCGAAACTTTCCCAACAATCCGCACGGGCTTTTGATTACGAATTACTTCGAAAACACCTTAAAAAAATTAAACGATGAAAGTTGAGAAAAACAAAATAGTATTTGCAGCGGTATTAGCCGTGATTTTTATATTCCTCATTTCCTATTCGGTTATGGTAATGGGCGATGATGACAGCGAGAATGAAAGCCTACAACAGACATTAATCCCTGATTTGGAAGAAGACCAAAAGGAATACGAGTCCAAGCTCGATGCAATTAACGACCTCAAGGAAGTGCGTGAAACCAACGCACCCAGTATCTATGATGAAAAGCTGATTGATTCCCTGGGCTTTTACGACCCAGATTTACCCGAACGTGAAAAAGAACGCATTGTTGACAGTATCTATGATGCTGGCAAGATTAAGTATTCCGAAAAACGGTATCAAAATTTAGGGCAAAGGCGAGCATCCCAAAAAACTACAAAAAAAGTGGATTCAGCTGAAGTTAAAAGAGCTCAAAAAATTGAAGCTAAGGAACTTGGTTTGGAACATCAACTGTTCTTTGCTGCCGATCCTAAGCCCAATGAAGTTTCAATTATCGGCAATACAGATGAAACGATTTATGTAGTCGTGGATGGCGACCAAGTTGTTCAGGCAAATACCCGATTACGGATGCGCCTTACCAAAGCTGCTACAATAAATGGCAAACTGATGCCAAAGAACACACCGATTTTTGGGTTTATCAGCTTTCAGCCCAATCGTGCCTTGATTGAAATTGAAAACATAAAGCACCATCCCACCAAACTCAAAGCATTCGATTTGCAAGACGGTAGCGAGGGCATCTATGTAGAGAACAATTTTAGGGAAGAAGCTACGAGAGAGGTGCTCGATGATGTTATTGGTGATATCAATATTCCCAGCGTCCCACAAGTTGGCGGACTTACACAAGTTTTCAGGCGTTCTAACCGAAGGGTAAAAGTAACCGTACTGAACAATTACAGATTAATTCTAAAACCAAAGCTATGAGACGATATAATCATATATTCATAATGTTCTTTATTTTCACTTTCGCACCTGGACTATGCTCGGCACAGGCTACAGTGAACGCACAAACCACGCACGTACTTGATACCATTTATGCAAACGACACCAAGAATGTTGCACTATTCTTTCCGGAACCTATTCGGCAAGGCATAACCGGTTCAGATAATTTTGTCTTTACCTACAATCGTGAGAAAGAACAGTATTTCGGCTTGCTACAAGCTAAGCCAGGAAAAGAAAGTAATTTGCTGGTAGTCAACCGAAATGGTTCTGTTTTTTCGTATATTGTAAGGTATAAAAAACAGCTTTCTAAGCTTAATTATTTCATTCCGGCATCCAATAGTATTGGGAATGAAAAACCGATTGTAACCGATTCAATTCTTGCTGAATCCTCTGAAGAGCGTGTAGATAACAGAACATACCATTACCAAAAATTCTGCTTGTATCTGCTCAATAGAAAACAGCGCATAGGTCGAATCAAAAAGCGGAACGAAGGCATTGTTTTGAGCGTTGAGAATATCGTTTTTGATAAAGAAGAGCTCTACTTCGTTATCCAGATTGAGAACAATTCTACCCTGGATTACGATTTGAATTTCTTGAACCTTTCGATTGAGACACGACAGAAAGGAAAAAAGAAATCGTTGCAACGTCTTTATCAAGAGCCGATTTATAAACATAACCTGCCTTCAAAAATTGTAGAAGGACAAACGGTACGGTTCGTTTATGTGTTGCCCAAATTTTCATTATCCAATGACCGTAGGGCGATTTTAGAACTGAATGAAAAAGATGGTGAACGAAATATTGAAATGAAACTATCGCACAGATATATTAATAACCCAAATTAATACTGTTATGAAAAAAATTGTTGTTTTCTCGCTCGTACTGTTGTTCCTTTCGTGTGCCGATTCTAAGACTAAAATCTCGGGACCAAGTGCTACAGCCCAAGTTGTTATCGAAAGCTTTTATGAAAAGGATGAAGAAACCCTAAAAGCCAACTCGACACCGCAGGCATATTCCAACTATATGAATACCGTAAATATGTTTAATGCTACGCCAAAAGATGATTCAAACTTTACTGTTTTGCAAGACACTATTATGGGCGACGTGGCTTGGGTAAAATATACCACAGCTTACGACAAAACGCCTGGTATTTTTAAACTGGTTAAACAGGATGGCAAATGGTTGGCAGATGCGAGAGGTTCAAAGGATAAATCGCCTTTTTGATGAATGTTGTTTTTTTAGGTTTTCGGTAGCTTAATTTCCCAATAACCTTGTGTGCCACCTTGACGAATTAGGACACCTTTGTTTTTTATGGCTGTTATATGTTTTCCAACAGCAGATTCATTGATACTTAACGCATCGGCTATTTCATTGTAAGTCATAGATGGATTTGCAGCAATAAGTTTAACAACTTCTTTTTGTCTGTTAGTAAGTGTATCTATAGCATCTATTGCACCACCTTTTTGACCACCTTCTTCAACAGCAGTCTCTTTGGCCATAAATGTCATTCTAAGAAAGTTATCTGAAAAATTAAAGCTCTCTTTGCCATAGTGTTCCAAAATACGAGGGATGCCAGAGCCCTTTAGGCGCTATTCAAAGAAGTAAAATCAAACATATAGTGCTTAATTGTAAGATTATCTGGATGCCTCGATTCGTAGTACTTATCGTGCAAATGATTTTCTTGTTGTTTTAGATATTCTGGCTCTCTTCTATCTTTCTGCAGAAGTTTGTTTATGCCATAGACTGTTTTATGTAAAGCCCCTTCAAGATTGTACCCGAGCAGGCATCCGTTCTCATATTTTTTTGAGACAAAGTTGTTGATTCCGGTATTGATATAACGTCTCTTTAAACCAGAATCTTTTTCCTTGAGGATTTTGGCTTCCATATGGTACACATATTCAAGTTTAGAGCTAATAACCGCAAAACTAAGGTCAATTCTGGGTAGCTTAGCGGCAAAACCTTTTTCCTTTTTTATATCATCCTTGGCAAGGTGTTTCTCTACATTTGAATGAATGTTCCAATCGAGTCTAAGTGGATTGTTATGAATATGGTTATGAAGCTCTGAGGTAATATCATTTTCATCCCAGTTTAATTTGATAACCTTAGTTTCCATAGCTGAAACATAGGATTCTGTTATCAGCTGAAAGCATTTTTCTTCAAAGCTTTCGCGAAAGCTATTTCCTATATCTTTATATAGTCCCATAAATTAAACGTCGTTCAGTATTTCAAGAATCAATTCTGATGCATCTTCAATTGCCATAGACTGTGTCCAGAACCTTTTCTGATTGGGGCGAATAATAAAAATATCATTACCTGTCTTATAATTTAACTTCTTTCTGAAATAGATATTTGTAGCTTTTTCAGACCATAAATGTTTATCTATACGCTGTAGTTCTTGTGTAACGTCCTCTGAAGATTTTATCGGTTTATTATTCTTTTTACCAAAAGTGATTTTTGTCAGCATCAAAGGTGAAAATCTGTTGACCGTGAAAGTTGTTGCATTGGCAAATAAATTTTGACCTTTTACAAATTGATTAAGATTTTCGCATATTTTATTGGTATAGTCTGTAACGTCTTCAACAGGGTATAGGGCTTTTGATTTCGCCTTTGAATGAAATAAATCTAGGCTGTAATCTAAAGAATCATTTAAGAGATTAATTTCATCCTCATTTAACCCAAAACTCTTACTAATTATCTTTTCAACAGTTTCACTAAATGATGCTATCAATTCATTTCTTTTAATCTCCTCTCCCCAAAAACTTAACGATTTGACTTTGTCGATGAATACACTATTTAATTTAGAAATTTGTGATATTTCGGACTTGCTCAGATTAATTGGAATTGAGAGGTATTCATTCTTCATTATTTGTTCCCTTTCAATTCCATATGATGAAATCGTCATAAACAAGAAGTAACTGCTTAATCTTGAATTAAAATATGAGTTCAATACTTTAAGAATAGACTCATCATTACCTTTTGAGTAAAAGCCATAAACACCATCTCGAAAAGAACACTTGTTCTCAATGAGTGAAGAACAGATGTTATTTTTCTCAAGACCTTTTTTTACAATAATGTGAGGGCTAACAAAAGCTTTTAAATCTCCTAAACGTCTAAAGTGTTCTAAGTTTTTAATTTCTTCAACTTCCGAAACATTGTAAAAATTCTCGTAAAAAGCTTTGGATTTGGGTGTCTTTATAGATTCTTTTACATTTCTCAGTCTATCACTTTTAGTATAAAACCTAGTAATAGCATCAGCATCTAAATACGGTAATTTAGCTAATAACTCTGATGGCTTTGGTTCGTCTTTCTTTTGAGTAAGCAGTTGAAAACCAACACCAGCCTTTATGTTGTGCTCATCATTAAAACTATCTATGGTTAAGAACTTATTGTGATTCAACTTTTCAATTAAATGAAAATCCATCATTCCACCCCACATTGCAATTTTCCAAATTTTGGTGTCAGTCTTTTGACATTCCGCGCGTGGCAAAAACTTTAAATCTGAGCTATCGATACTTACTCCTTCAATAACGTTAGACTTTATATAAGTTCTAGGTGCATAGTATGTAATAGTTTTAGACTTTTTCTTAGGCTGGTTCTTTCTGAAAAAGATTATACTTATTGGTCCTGTCGCTGAACCAAACAATTGACCTCCAAAATTTTTGGGTGCTTTTCTTAATATTGAAAAGTTATATATCTTCTCAACATAGCATTCGTTGAATAGCCACTTTCTGAAATTTTGATAGGTTATTTTAGTATTAGTAAGAATTTTGGTATTAAAAATCAAAGCGATTTCGCCGTTTTCTGAAAAGGTTGTCGCTTTATGTAAGAATGGTAGAACCATTTCTTTAGCAAACCCATATTTATCGCTGTAATCTCGAATAGATTTGGATAGGTTTTTAGTGCCAAAAGGCGGATTTCCCACCACCAAATCAAAATCTATTTGTTCTACTTCCGGATTGTGCTGAATAGTATCACTTCGGAAGAGGTTATTACCTTGTTCTACTAAAGTATCATCCGAAGGGTCATTTATCAAATATGGTAAGCGATAATCTTTGTTTTGCCAAATCGTCTTAGGATTCAAGTTGTCAACTAAAGCCAGATAAAGACTAAAAGCTGCTACTTTGATGGATTGGGGGTGTATTTCTATACCAAATATATTATCCGTTAGTAGCTTCTTCAGCTCATTAAAATCCGTAAGTTTTTCTGAATTGGCATTTTCGTAACGCTTTACTAAACGTTTGAAACTTTCAACCAAAAAAATCCCCGAACCACAAGTAGGGTCCAGCACCTTAACATTATATTCTTTTTCTGTCCTAGAGATTGGTAACTTTTCATTCAATATGAGTTCAACTAGTGAAGGCGGTGTGTAATAAGTACCGGTATCTTGCTTTAAAGTAGGATTTATTTCAGCTAAAAAATTCTCATAGATTTCACTTAACAATTCTATTTGAATAATGCTAAAATCGAAAAGGCGCAAATCTTCAAAGAGATTCTGTTGGATTGAATTGTTTGTACCGTTGATAAAGCACTTTTTGACAATTTGTAAGTGCTCTCTAGAGATTGATTCATTGCTTTCTACAGTAAAAACATTACCGTTGAAGTATTCTTCTAGTTTTTGAAAAAGAGAATACGTTTTATCAGCATCGTCCAAAATGTCGAAATAAGACTTCGCACCATTTTTTATTTCTGAATAGAACTTTTCATCAGTTGCACCTCTGTCCTCTAAATACAGAAGAAACAGAGAACGCATTATTATTTTATGTATAAGGTTAATTTCTAAGCCCTCTACCTGTAATTGCTTCGCAGTATAGGTAAGACTCTCTACAAGGTATTTATCGACCCTTCGTTGAAGACTTATTTTTTTTCTTATCTCATAAGCTTCTTCTAATGTCCATATAATACCTGTATCAATTGCAATAGTGGAAAAAAGATTTTGAAGCTGCTTGAGTTTAGTTTTATCTTTGAACTTGTAAGATTCAATTTCGAGTGTTTTGAGTTCCTTATTATAGTCAAAATCATCTGATTTGATTATAAGAGGTTTCTCGGCACAATTGTATATACGAATTTCAGTTTCTGAATAAACGTACAGAAAAATTACCTTTTTAAAGTTCCAGATTTTTTTTTGGGTCTTTGCAACTTGATGAAGAGCGCGGTCATCAAATTTTTCAACCTTTTTTAAAAAAACCGCAGGATAACTATTATGATTTTCGTCAGTACTGAAATAAATTTCATCAATACCGAAGTCTTTTACTTGATTGATTACAACTAGCTGACTTTCAGAAATTTGATTAGATTCCGAAGTAACAGAGATGGCCCTGTCCAAGCCTAAATTTTCTATTATATCAAAATCAATCATATCGAAAGTTGTCCAAAATATTTGATAGTTAGTTACATACTAAATTAATTCCAAAGGTACAAATGATTTTGCGATTTTGATAATCGAAGTTTTACTATTATTTGGATATATTCCAAAAAATCGGATGGGTAATTGATTACCCAATTAAATGAACTGTAATTAATAAAGGTGCTAATGATTTCAATAAAAATGAAAGCACAGCATATTATTTAAATATCGACCGCACTTCTTCATAAACCCGCTCAAAATTAGCATTCATATCAGCACTTGAATATTGCTTGGCTTCTTCTGGTAGTTGCCTGTTGATTTTAGATAGTTTGAACTGTACTTTCTTATCCTTCCCATCTGCATAGGTAATGAACTCGCCCTGCTTTAATCTAAAAAATACATCAGCCCTAATCTTTGGGATTTCCTTTTCGCCTGTAGTAATTCGGGTGTCAAAATCGAGATTATGTCCTCGACTTATGCTTTTTGTAGGATCCTTGATAATCTCAAAAAAGCGTTCGTAATATTTAGCGGTGTCTGGGTCATTTACCTTGCCAAAAAACTGGTATGATAGATTGCTCAATATCGCTTTGCTTGCTTTATCGCCGTACATCATATCGTTCTGGATTTTGTCCTGCATTACATAAATAGTTGAAATATTATAGCTTCTCAACGTAGCTGGAATACGGTGCATATTTAATAACCGAATGGTAGGTGCTTCTTCCATTAATAAGAATGAAGGCTCTGAGTTTCGGACACTCATCTGCTTTGTAATGGTATGTATAATGGTAGCTATTACAGGCGAATACGAGGTTTCGAATTTAGGATTATTTACTATCGAAATTACGCAGGGATTTTCAGAGTTATTTATATTTAACGGTACTTCGTCTGCGGACAATGCCATAAAAATCCGTTGGGTACTAATTCGTTTCAGCGCATTGGCTAAGGTACTTTTCACACCAGCAGTTTGCCGTTCAGAATCCTTTCCACTTATAAAAGCATCTGCCATTGCCCTTGATGTCGTATTGGTTTCTAAAAATTGGATAAGGCTATCCGTGTCCAGATATTGGTAAATGGCAATCAAATGGGGAAGTGTACAGAATTGTGGATAGGTGGTTTTCAGTTTCCAAATCAATCCACCAATCAGTCCTTCCGCAGCATCGTTAAAGAATTTTGTCGTGCCAGTCGTGCCACTTTCTCGTTGTTCCAAAAGGTTTTCTATCAATACCCTTGACACTTCGTTTACGCTTTCCTCGTTCTCTAAATAGCGTGGCGCAATAGGATTTACCCTATGAATGATTTTATCAAAGGAAATGACCTTAAACGGGATATCACTATCCTCGAAAAGCGGATATGCCATTTCGGTCAGCTCAAAATCCTTGTAGTCGTGGATAATTCCGCAAAAGCTTTCTTTCCGGAAGTGTTTCAGAAATCCATACACAACGCTTTCGGTCTTGCCACTTCCCGCAGAACCAATGATGGATGCACCTCGTTTGAGGTTATCCAATTTGAAATTTCCCTTAGTGGTGGCAAAGCTGACCTGATATTTGCTATCGCCATTTAACGGCTTGTCCGTTTTATGCAAAAACACATACATTCCTATGTTAATTAATATGAGATGGCAAGCCAGATAGAGAGAAATCAGAATCAGTCGGTTTTCCTCGTTCAAATACAACACCATCGCACCAAGCACGAGAAAATTAATGATGAATGCGTATCTACTTATCCGAAATATCACATAGAAAACGATACTGGCCAGACCAATAATTGAAAGTGTCGTTATGAGGTTATCTATTTGCATAATTGTTAGATTCCAATGGAACTCGATTTGATTGCTATTTCAGCACCACGTCTTAAACGTTTAAGAACCCGAAGTGCAATCTGTGTTTGACTAACTGGAATATTTGGCACTATTGGCAATCCCGTTTTTGCTATCATTTTAAAAGCCAATGCTTTTTCGTTAGCAGGTAGTTTCATCAAGGCGGCGAAATAAAGATTGGGATTCTTTACAAAATCCTTTCGGGCTTTGTAGGTCTCAGCAAAGTTTCGCTTATAGCCAAAAGTCTTATCAAATGTTTTTTCTGCTCTTTCAAAAAACTTGTCTCGGTCAAAACCCCGTTTTACGGTTTTCCCATTCAACTTCACATCGGATGCTTTGTATTTGCTTCCGGGCGATAAACTGAATCTGTTGGAAGCATCCTTACGGCTCACGACAATATGGATGTGGCTTTGGTTTCCATCTTTTTGCATTCCCTGGACAATCCGTTTACCATTTTGTTGATGTGGTGCTTGGCGTTCCAGTTTGGCAATTTCCTTTTCCATTTTTTTGATATTCCCTTCAGCTCGTCCTTCTTGAATATTTCGGATTTCCGTTTTGAGCTGAAGAATTTTCGTGGCATACGGTTGGTTCTCTTTTACCTGAAAATCTGTCCCTTTAAATGTGCGTTGATGTTCTATTTTTGCGTAGTACTTTATATCATCGATGTTAACCGGTCGCCCTTTGATTTCCCTATTGAATGAAGCCACATAATCTTTCATCAGCTCTCTGGTGTATCGTTTTAAATCTTGGCTACTATTCTGAAGTTTTTGCAATTCATATTTTGAAGGGCTAACAGTAATTGAATAGAATCTTGGTTCGTGTTTTTCCAATTTTGCGGTATTACCATCGATTTCCCTGATGACTTCCTCAGCAGAAATCTCATCGCCGTATTGATTGAAAAAATGTTCCATATCCTGTTGTTCCAAACCTTGATTTTCTTTCTCTAAATACCCAACAAAATCTGCCGAACTTTTGGAAAAATTACCGCCCATCTTTTGGGGTGTTATTGTGATGTACATAGCTCGAATATTAGAGTTCGTTTTTTAGATTTCGCTTTTCGCGAAAGCGCACTTCTTTCTTTTCCTCGGCATATTTCTTTTCAACTATCAATGGTTTTTTGTTGGGTTCGTCTATCACAAAAAGGGATTGCAACATTGCGACCGTAGGTTTGGTTTGGGTCTTTTCTACATCACGCATTATGGCGATGACCGCATTGATTCTTTTGAGCAATTTCGCTTCGATGGTTCGCCCCGTTGGCCCTAATTTTTCCTTTGGGGAAATCTCGTTATAGAGGAAAAAATCGAGGATGTTTTCCATCGCTTCGGTGTGCGTTTTAAAGTGCATTTTTGAAAATTCTTGAAACCGCTTGGCCGTTTTTCGTTTGAACCTGATAGTGATAAATGAATCCATTTCCTTTCGCCTTTTTAAAGATTTGACGTAAATCCATCCCTGTTTACTGGTGTTTCAAGACCATTTGACGCAAATTGTTGGAAATTTTAAATCCTGTTTGATTTTAAGTAATTAAAAATCAATGGATTAAAATGAAAATGGAATATGTAACGCGGCGCAGCCCGTTACCCTCTTGCTATTCCTTTTCGCCACGCGCAAGCGTGACAAAAATCCATACAATCTGGCTATAAAGCCGATTGCCATTTTCAGAGAAAATGATTTTCCGATATGTTATTTTTCGATGTGTAAGGGTATCGGCGAAAGTCGAAAAGTGGATAACCTTACTTTAATTTGAATGCTGAATTTCAACGAAATAAAGATAGTGATTTTTTCTTGATACAGAATTAATTACACACAAAAAACACCCCTAAAATTTTAGAGGTGCTTGGTTCAATTTTGCCAAAAACTATATATTAAAAACGTAAGTATAGGAATATAAATTCCGAAGTGCTTCCTCTTCAATTATCGTTTCAAAACAGCCATAATTTTCCTTTACGTATTTGCGAATGCTATCCCCAAATTTTCGTTTCACATCTTCTTTGGAAGTTTCCAAAAGTCGGTTTTGAGCTTCCTCGCTCAAGTCTGTAAAATTGAGATATATCATAGCTGAAGATTTTAATATTCGCTTGGTAACATCAGCGTATCATTTACAAAAAACAACCGCAGTTCATCGAGTGGAAAATCGGTGGCACGATAGCCGTGTTTTTCCAAAATATTATCGTTGCCATCGCTGTAAATTATCTCGGCTTCGTAACCCGAATAATCCTGTTTTTCTTCGGGTAATCTTTTAAAGTCGATGGTTATAAATTCACTTCGGTTCATCAGACTTTTTGAAATTACGGAAGCATCCGTAATAAGCCAAAAACATTCGGCAACTTCCGAAAGGTATTTTAACCCGTCTGTAAATCGTGTTCTTAATAATGGGATTTGGTAGAACATTTCTGTTCCATTAAAATATTGCAACCGCTCTTTTATTTCGTTAACTTGTGCTTTCATTGTGATTTCTGTTTTATGGAATTAATAATGAAAAAGAGGGCGCAACTTTCGAGAGGAACGCCCTCTTTCATTTTAAGATTACTTGTCGTTTTTACTTCCAAGTAATAGGATTTCATCGGCTACCACTTCGGTAACATAGCGTTGGTTTCCGTCATCCGTGGTGTAGGTTCGGGTCTTTAGTTTTCCCGTGATTCCTACTTCCTTACCTTTTTCAACATATTTCTCAACGATTTCAGCGGTCTTGCCCCAAGCCACAACGGTATGCCAATTGGTGTCCGTTTGCTTTTCGCCTTTGCTGTCTTTGTAATACTCGTTTGTAGCAAGTGAGAAGCGGGCTACTTTTTTACCGCTTTCAAGGTTCGTAATGGTTGGCTCTTGACCAACGTTTCCAATCAACTGTACGTGATTTCTAATAGTACTCATAACTAAATGGTTTTAAATGCCCTCTACAGGCCTGATTAATATTTCCCTTTTCAATTCAGATTAAATTTTAAGGGGTGTTTGTTCTTTTCTTTCGTGCACCGCACAATGGATAAAGTGGGTTTTGTCAAGACTTTTAGGGAATAAATCAGGTGTGTTTGCGACGTAGTAAATTCCTTGGAATTTCAAGGAAGTAGAAGCCTTATTTTTCACTAAAACTCGTACAGTCTTGATAAGTTCCATAAGGACATTAGCAATTCTTTTAAACGCAGTTGCGTTTGAGCGTACCGACAGTTAAGCGAAATAAGCAGCTGTGGTTAAATTAGAATTGGTTATGTCGTGCCTGTTTTTCGATGCCCCGAAAAACAATAAAGGCTTTATCCATTATAAACCCCTTAAAATGTGTAAGACAGCGGTTCGGTTTTTAAGAATTTTCGAGTGAGGGCTCAAGAAGTCCGCGCCGAAAATCCTGTTAAGAAAACCTAAGTGATGGCTTTCCGATGAAAAGCGGACTTCGTACCCTATTTCGGATTGGGAATGAAGCCTCCCTTCCCAGCGTAGCGGGCAGGGTTTAGCGAAATGAAAAGTAGAAATCGGGTACGGTGTCCAAGACGTTTGTAGTGAAGCTCTTTTCCCGGAATGAAGTGGTTGCCTGCTTTTTTCGGCAGGTAAGCGTGGAATGTAGGGGAATGTGCTGAGTGGGAAAGTAAATGCTTATGATATATTTAGTCATCCAGTTTAAGGTACTGGACAAACCTTTATTTAATTTATGCCATAGCATAGACTTCATCAAACAGCTTTTTATCCAACCGTTCTTGTTGGCCGAAGCTTTTCTTTAATACATTATGAAGTACAGAATTGAATGCATTGTAACCCAGCCAAAGATCCGGTTCTTCATTAAGCAACAAGGCTTCGTAGTTCAATATTTCGATGACTTCACGAGACTTTTTTGAAGGGTCGCTGTTCTTGTCGCTACACTCGTATCTGAATAGCTTTGTCTTATCGAGAACTGCTTTTACAAATTCTTTTGTGTCGATGATTTTAAATTCCTTCATCTTATCAAACATCTTGGTAATGGTATAGAATTCATTATCCAGAAACTTAACAAACAAGTTGTTCAGTCTTGGCATAATGAGGTGTGTATTGTTCTTACTATGCTTGATGGAAAACTCAATTTCTGCCTGAGAAACGTGCAAGCCATTGGAACATACTTCTCTGTAAAACCCAAAGTGGCCAGAGGTCTTTTCACTACCATCATACGAGTTCTTAAACCGAAGCATCGGTAGTATCAAGTCCATATTGTTTTTGACTGTAAACTGGCTTTTATCATCGATGATAAAGTCAGTTATAAATGACCTATCATTATTATTGATGGTGCGCTTGTGGAAGTTCAGTTGTGCATCGGTCAGCATTTCCTCAGCTTTCCTGAAGAACAGTTGATTCGGAATGTGGCCATAGCTGTTCGAGACCACATTGACGATTTTGCCATTTGAGACGATAACATTTTCAAGCCCTCTTCGGGATTCCATCTGGGTCAAGGTTCTTAAGGATTTCATTTCTGATGGAACAAAGATTTCATCCTGTTGCAAATTTTGTAAATACATAGCTTTTGAATTTAGATTAAACAATATTTGAGCAGTACCCAAACGGAAGCTAAAATCTCAGCTAAAAAGGAAACGGAATAAATGAGAAGAGGGATGAGCGCAACGGCTTTATGCCGTAGTCTTTTGATGGGTGTATTTTACGAGTTTACCTTTGCGCCAACTATTGATTGATAACCCCTTCCTGATAAATCATTTTTTATATGCACTATCATAAAAAGAAAAAGGGCCAGCACGAATGCCGACCCTTCTTCAAACAACAAAAGCTAATTGTTAAGTTCCTAAATTTTCTTTTTAAAAACTGTGATGCGCTCTTTCAAACGTACTTCACGCTTGTCTCTTTCTACCAAGTATTCTTTTGCAACACTATCAATCTTAGACTTATAATATCCTTGTATTGCATTGAAGAATGAAATGTTCGTTAGGTTATTAACGTGGTTGCTTTCGCCAAAATGAACTTGCTCCTGAGCATATACCGTATCAACTTGTGAAAAATTTCCTTTTTGAATTTCTTCTTGAACTTCTCGACCATCTCTATTTTCGTCATCTTGGATGTATCGCCGAGAAATCCTGAAAAGTATTTTTGCTGGCTCATATAGTCCACATTGTTTTCGAATAACGAAATTGAAAACGCTACCTTTTCATCTGTCGAAAGTGTCTTTTTGGTATCGATGTATTCGGTCTCACGAATCATTTGAACTACTTCCTCGAACTGTTTGTTGTTCTCAATGTGCTTCTTACGGATTTCCCTTTCATTGATTTTAATGATTTGTTCTTCGGGCGTACAATCTTCCATTTTTCTACTTTCCAATGATACAGAATAATCACTCGATTTATCTTTTGACTTTTCTATTACCTTGACAAACACTTTTTTGTTCTGGTAAGTCTCAGGATGGAACACGATGCCGTTTACAAATCCATTGTCCGTTGCTGAATTGTAATTTTTCAATTCTTTTTCGTAGTTCTCAATTGCTTCCTTAAGCTCAGCTTTTAGTTCATCTTCAGAATAATCGTAATGTTGATATTCTATTTTGATGGCCTCTATTGTTGGCTTAATTGGTTCTTCGATTATTTCAACATCATCGAGAAGATAGACCTTCAAGCCATCTTTTTCCAACTGTGAAATAATGAGCTGATTGTTTTCGTCATCTGCCCAATACTGTCTAATTTCAGGAATCAGTAGAATATTCTCTTTCTTGGATTTCTCAATCAGGTTCAAGAATGATTTACTTTTCTTCGTTTCAAAACAAGCTGATTTTGTGCAGACCATTTTACCCTCGCCGAACAGATTGCCTTGATTGGCTGCATTGAACGGACATTCTACACAAGACCCTGCTTTCGGTACCAACTTTTTATCCTTTACATCGAAAGATGCCTTTTCCAAATCATAGGTTTGGTCTTTTATCATCCTGTTAATTTGGTGTGCATTAAAATCCTCGCCCATCGTTTCCAACATCATCTGTTGTTCCTCTGGTGCAAAAAGTGCGACACCTACACCCAATGAAATGGTCATTTCGCCATTGCGGACAAAGTGCTTGAAGCCTTCTATCAAACCTGCCAATTTTAGGCGTTGTCTGATAAAGTTGTCCGTTCTGCCCAATCGTTTTGCGATTTCGGTTGGCGTATATTTCTCGCTTAGCTATGCAATCGCCTCAGCTTCTTCGGTGATCACAACATCCTGTCTTTGTAGGTTCTCAATAATTTGAACTTCAAGAACATCATTGTTCTCATAAGTTCTCACGATACAGGGTATGGTCTTTTTCCCTGCGAGCTTGCTTGCAAGATATCGGCGTTCGCCCATTACGATGACATAATGATCATTTAATTGAATTACCGTGATTGACTGCAACACACAGTGCTCTTCGATGCTCTCAGAAAGTTGCTGCAATGCATCTTTACTGAAAGTCCTTCTAGGTTGTTCAGGGTCAGTCTTGATATTGTCCAATGGTAAATTCTGAATTTGAAGTACGGATAATTTCTTTCCGTTTACTTCTTTCTTGGCAGTAGATTTCGTTCTACTGCGCTTCTCTGTGGTACTCGCTTTTGTTGTCATAATACTCAAATTTTTGATTAAACAATATTTGAGCAGAAACCAAACGGAAGATAAAATCTTGGCTCAAAAGGTAACGGAATAAATGAGTAGTGGAAAAAGCGATGGCTTTATGCCGTAGTCTTGTGATGGAAGTATTTTACGAGTTTACCTTGCGGGTATATTGTATGATAATAAACCCCTCTCTATCGAAAGGGGTTATAAAAAAATTGAAAAGAATCTTAAAGTTTTCGGTATTTAGCTTCTTAAAACGCTAAAAATAAAATTACTCAATTTCCTCAATCACACTACCACAAGTTAGCATTGCATCGCCATAATAGGGGTTGCGTATGTCCTTTTCAGCGCTTAGCCAAACTGCGCCTTTACTATTATTTGCCATTGGGCATTTCTGAACATATAGTATCTCATCAGTTCCATTTACACTCATCGCAATGGGAACCATATTTTCATTTAATATCACGAAATGGTCACGTTGATTTTCCAGATTGTCGTTCGCTGCAATGGCATCGAGCATTTCGATACTTTTCTTAATATGTAATTGTTCCATACTACCGAGACTTTTAATATCTGCGGATTTTAAGGCTGCTGATGTCGCTTTTGCGAAAGCGGAAACTTGACTGGCATTGCTCGCTACCAATGCATCTTTCATCTGCAAATAAGGCTTGAGGACCTTTTTAAATTGATTTTGAAAATTCTCTGTAAATTCCATTCTCATTTGAGACATAGGCATCTCAGATGCCTGTTCTTTTCCCTGATTCATCATAGATTTTTTGCCTTGTAGCTGTGCTGCTGCGTCTACTGTGAAAGTTCCATTAGTTACAATCTCATCGCCTTTTTGTAAGCCCTCTGTTACAGCATAATTTTCGCCATTACGATTTCCGATGGTTACTTCACGCATTTCAAAAACGGGTTCATTGGGACTGGTTTTTATATAGACCAATGAGCGTTCGCCTGTCCACATTACGGCACTTGCAGGAACTGTTATAACTTCGTTAGTCATCATCATTTCCCCTTTAAGTTTACCCGTTACAAACATTCCTGGTTTAAAGAGGTCATCTGTGTTTTTCAGTGTTGCTCTTACGGTAACCGTTCTCGTTGCATTATTCAGTATAGGGTCAATAAATGAAACCGTAGCGTCAAATTCTTTATTGGCATACGCATTAGTTACTACCTTAATTTTCTGACCTATTTTTAAATCTGAAATTTGATTTTCATAGGCATCAAATTCTGCCCAAACCGAATTCAGATTGCTTACTTTCAAAATAGGCTGACCCTGTTTTACATAGTCGCCTTCTCGTGCCATCACTTCTGAAACCGTTCCAGAAACGGTGGCATACACAGGGAAATTATCTCGCACTTTTCCTGAAGTTTCAATCGCATTAATTTGGGCTTCTGAAAGTTTCCATAGCTTTAATTTATTGCGCACTGCTTTATACAGTTCAGGCTGCGATTCTTTTAATGAAGCTGTTGTGAGCAATTCTTGCTGTGCAGCGACCAAGTTTGGTGCATAAATGGTGGCCAGTAATTGACCACGATTTACTTTTTGGCCTTCATAATTGACATTCAGACGCTCGATACGCCCATCAAAATAACTTGCTTGCACGGCATTGTTTTCTTCGTTGGTGGCGATTTTGCCAGAAAGCGAAATGATTCCATCATCTTCAGACATGGTGCCATTACCCACAATAGTAGTTTGAATGTTAGCCAGTGCCATTGCGTTCTCTGTCATTTTAATCTCATTCATTGCAAGGCCATCGGCACCGGATTCGGCAGGTATCAAGTCCATTCCACATATAGGGCAGTCGCCTGCTTCTGGTTGCATAATCTGTGGGTGCATTGAACAGGTCCACATTTGGTTTTCCGACTCGCCGGAATGGTCGTGGGTATCTGACATATCAGAGACGTCCTTGTTAGCATTGGCATAACTTCCAGAATTTCCAAAAATGAGCCAACCTGCTAATAATACTACAATAATTGCGACTGCTATATATAAAATGTTCTTGTTCATACTATTTTTCGTTTTGTAACCTATCAATCATTTGCTTCATTTCTTCAATTTCCTTTCGTTGTGCTTTGATGATATCTTCGGCTAATTTTTTCACTTCTGGGTCTTTAATGTCTGCACGCTCGCTTGTTAAAATTGCTATGGAATGATGCGGAATCATTGCTTTCATCCAGAGCACATCGCCCACAGTTGATTTTTGGTCACGTACCAGTCCTAACGCACCTACAAATAGAACAATACTTCCCAAAACAATGGCAATATTCTTCTTTTTATTTTGATACATCCCACGCATTGCTACAAACATTATAATGGCCATTGCTGCGATGCCTAAGCAACTCATATAAAATCTTGTCAGACTGAAATATACGTGGTCAATAGCATATGTATTCAAGTACATTGTTATGTACATTGCTAGGAAGGATGCCGCGAGCATTCCTACAAATTTTGTGTAATTACCTTTTTTCATTTCGTTGTTTTTGTGTTCTTTTGAATTCATAATTTTTGGTTTTTAGTTATTAATTAATTGATTTTGTTCTGAGTCTAAGTGCATTTGCTATTACAGAAACCGAACTAAAACTCATAGCCAATGCCGCAATCATAGGCGATAACAGAATTCCGAAAAATGGGAATAATACTCCTGCCGCAATCGGTACACCAAGCGTATTGTATATCAGAGCAAAAAATAGATTTTGCTTGATGTTCCGCATTACTTTGTGGCTTAGGTTTCTTGCTTTTACGATACCGTGCAAATCGCCCTTGACCAAGGTTATCATAGCGCTTTCAATAGCGACATCGGTTCCTGTGCCCATTGCGATACCCACATCACTCTTTGCAAGTGCCGGTGCATCATTGATACCATCGCCTGCCATTGCTACTACGTGACCTTGTTCTTGTAGTTTTTTAACCTCGTCCAGTTTATTTTCTGGTAACATTCCCGCTTTGAAGTCGGCGAGATTGAGTTCGCTGGCAACTGCCTGGGCGGTGTCGTGATTATCTCCAGTAAGCATTATTACTTTGATGCCTTTATCCTGTAATTCTTTAATTGCCTTGGCACTCGTCTCTTTTATTTTATCGCCAATAACCACATAGCCTGAAACTTCGCCATCAATGGATAAGTAGGAAACCGTTTTTCCTTGTTTCTGAAAGGATTGTGCTTCGGTTTCCATTTCAGGCGATAGTGTGGCATTGGCGTACTCCATCATTTTGGCATTTCCCAAATCGAGCTTCTTGCCATCAACTGTTCCTTCTACGCCTTTTCCGGTTACTGCGCTAAAGTTTTCGGTTTTTGATATTTCGGTTTTCTGCTCCTTTCCATATTTCACGGTGGCTTCGGCAAGGGGATGCTCGCTGGAACTGTTTAGGGATGTGATAAGATGTAGAATTTCGCTTTCGCGAAAGAGAGATTCATCAAACGACCCAATTTTCTCAACCGTAGGTTTTCCTTCGGTAATCGTCCCGGTCTTATCCACGATAAGCGTGTCCACCTTATCCATTTTCTCTAAGGCTTCGGCATTTTTAATCAACACACCATTTTGAGCTCCTTTACCAACACCTACCATTACGGACATCGGTGTTGCTAATCCCAATGCGCAAGGACAGGCAATAATCAATACGGCAATGGCATTTACAAGGGCAAATACATAAGCTGGTTCTGGACCCCATATTGCCCACACAATGAAAGTGATGACCGCAATGATAACCACCACAGGTACAAAATATCCTGAAACCGTATCTGCCAATTTCTGAATAGGGGCACGACTGCGACTGGCATCGTTTACCATATGTATGATTTGGGAAAGCAAGGTATCGCTACCTACTTTTTCGGCTTCCATCAAGAAAGACTGGTTCCCATTAATAGTACCGCTACTTACATTATCATCTACAGATTTATTGACTGGGATAGGCTCTCCCGAAATCATTGATTCATCTACGGTAGTTTCGCCTTCGGTAATTTTGCCATCCACAGGGATTTTATCTCCTGGCTTTACTCGTAGGATATCTCCTTTTTCAATTTGGTCTATGGAAACTTCTTCTTCATTCCCATCAATTACCTTAATGGCTTTATTGGGTGCGAGTTTCAAGAGTTCCTTAACTGCTGAATTGGTTTTGCTATGTGCACGCGCTTCCAAAACTTGACCCATCAATACCAGCGTGAGGATAACAGTAGCGGCCTCAAAATACACGTGAACCGCACCAGATTCTGTTTTAAATTGTTCAGGAAAAAAGTCTGGAAACAACATCCCGAAAACACTAAAGAGCCAAGCCACGCCTGCACCTATACCGATTAAGGTGAACATATTGAGATTCCAGGTTTTAATACTTCGATAAGCACGTTCAAAGAACATCCAAGTGGCATAAAACACTACAGGAATCGACAAACCAAATTGAATCCAGTTCCACCATTTTTGTTCCATTACATCGTATAGCGGATTGTTGGGAATCATCTCACTCATAGCAATTAGAAAAATAGGAAGCGTAAAGGCTACTGCTATCCTAAATTTCTTGAGCAAATTCTTATAGGTCTTCTCTTCGGCAGATAAATCAGGTTCCATCGGTACCAAATCCATTCCGCAAATGGGACAAGCTCCAGGTTCGTCTTTGACAATTTCTGGGTGCATTGGGCACGTCCATTGTTCTGAAGTCGTTGCTGACAAATTTTGTTCTTCGACTAAATCCATTCCGCATGCTGGGCAATCTCCTGGCTTGCCGTAGGTTTTGTCGCCTTCACAATGCATTGGACAGTAGAAGGTTCCTGTTCCTTTGCCTTTAGGTTTTTGCTTTTTCGCGGAAGTGGAATTATCTTTATAATGATGCTCGCCTGGTTTGTGAATACTGTACGAATCACCATCTTCTTTCAATGCTTTCTGAAACGTTTCGATGGGAACATGAGATTCCATTTCCATAGATGCTTCTGCCGTTTCCAAATTAACTGAAACATTAATTACACCTTCCACTTTAGAAAGTGTTTGCTCAACGTGATTTCTACAACCATTGCAGGTCATTCCTTGTATTTGATAAGTGTGTTTCATTTTATCTTAATTTTTTTCGCATTGCTTCGGAAATATTCTCTGCATAGACGCCATAGGCATCAACCAATAATCCCTTCATTTCATTTTTTGATGAAATAGCATACAGAACGCTGTTGTCATCAGTACTGCTCATTCCTTCAAAGCGATGAATCTCATCTACATCAAAATCCTCTGGATGTAATTTTAGCTTTAGCGCATTATATTCAATATGTCCCGAACATAAATCAAAATCATTTGTATAACCTTGCTCTTGCAAATAGGTCATTGTTTCAGAAAGCGTATCATAAATTTGCATAAATGCTTTAGAGTTTTAGGAATTTATTATTGTCATATTTAATTTTCAATTCATATTATCATAGTAAAAGAGCATTAAACTATTTGTTCAATTTTTTAAATGAAGTATGAGAGTGTATGATTTTCCATTCACCATCTATTTTTTCAAAAATAGAAGTCGCAACTCCTTTACTTCTAATGGTTCGATCCTTAGTTTCTTTACTTCCGTCTGGTTTCAAAACTGTGGTATAAAGGTAATTTTCAGTTGTATAAGCATAAGGTAAATTCACATTTACATCAATATTATAATCTCGAAATGTAAAACTTTTAAAATGACCTAATTCTGGGCCTAAATGACCATTTATGTACTCTGTATAAGTCCCTTCTACATTAACCTTCTTCAAAAATAGTTGCGTTTTGTGTAAAAAGCTCGAACGTCCCTTCTGTAGTTAGATTTTGAATGGCATCCTCATATGCTATCATTACTGTAAGCACCGCTTCTTTTTCTGTTTTTGCATCTTGACCAAATAGAGGGTTTGTCGCCATTATGAGCAACATTACCACCGTAGTTGATTTTAGTGTTTTCATTCTTTTAGTTTTAAGGGTTATTTATTTACTCGAATTCTATTCACATTTGCGATACCAAAGACCAGCACGAAAAACCGCAGTACCACTTCAAGCACTACCAAGGTTTTTGCAGGTAGGGAAATGGGCACTATATCACCATATCCTACTGATGAGAAAGTTATTAAACTGAAATAGGATAAATCAAAAAATACCGACTGTACATTATTGCCAATACTGTTGTTCATTTTAAAATGAATAGCATCTACAAACTGCAACGCTGTGTAATCTATTGCAAACGAGAAAACAATCAACATAATCAGGTATCCAAACAACACAAGTACGTGGCTCAATAGATGGCTCTGACTAATTATCTTCATTAGTTGGTTAAAGGATAAAGCAATAATGAATCCTATCTTTAGTAATGTTAAGGCCAAAAGGATGATTATAGCATAAGACACTTCCATAGTAGGCAGAACATAGAGTTGGATTACTGATGCAATAAGCATCACCAATAGAACATACTTTGAGCTATTGAAAAGCTGCCCATAAAATGCCTTTGTGGTTTCTATGTCTTTTTCTTTATCCATACATTAATTAGTTGTCTATGATTTTTTATCAAAGGTCTCTTCAATTATATTGTTCTTTTAAACTAATATCTGTAGCACCAATGCACCGCCAATTATTGCTATTAATATTGCATACACTAAATAATTGAACCATTTTGCAAAAGAGCTCTTATTTTGGGCGTTGCCATTATTTGTATTACAACAATCCTTCATTCACATTACATATTTTTTGATTGTGATTAATAAACTGAAATCTTTATATTATACTTAAAAATGTCGGGCGAACTAGTATTAAACGATTAAACACTTAAGTCTTTCATCTCATAAAATCAGATACTCTTTACTATTTTTTTTAAATAAATACATTGTGCCTAAAAAGGAGAAAGGGTTTACTAAACCAACCAATCTCCTATTAGGACTTAAATTTTTGCCTGACTTGGGAAGGAACTAACACTAACCATCAATTATTTTACTTCCCACGACAGGACTTATAAACTATTCTAGATTCTGCAAAAAACTTTATAAAAAGGGCTTCTTGGACAGGGATAATCTATTAAATAGTCTTTTGTACTTTGCCACACGTAAGCATCTTGCTCCCGAAATACGGATTCTTCACTTCATCCTTTTGGCTCAACCACGCGCTACCTTTATCGTACATTGGGCAAAATTGTTGGTACAATGTGCTTTTTGACCCTGTAATAGCTATCATATCGATAATATCCTTACTCAAGATCTTAAAATGCTCTCTTTGGTGGTCTATGGCACTTTCAGCAATATGTTCTGAGTGTTCCGTAGCATCTTCTATAATGTCGGTTAGCTCCTTTTGCTGATCTTTTGTGTAGCTACTTTTATCAAACGCTTTAAGAGAGGCTACTAGTTTAGTACCTGCTTGTGCGGCTTTTTTGGTATCATCGGCCACCAAGGCATCTTTTAGGTTGAAATAGTCATTTAAAATTATTTCTGCCTTTGCATCAGTCTTGGTATCCATCATTTTACTATGGTCCATTTTCATATTGCTGTGGTCCATTTTATCTTTTTCCTGTGCATAAGCAAAAGAAAGGGTTAACAATAGCATTGCTGCTATACTCATTTTTATCTTTTTCATAATTTTTATTTTTAGGTTATTTATAAACTGTCTTTTAATTGTGTTACCCAATTGATGATTTCTTCCGTTTCTTCTTTCGAGAACTTGGCGTCTCTATGAATTAAGGTGTATGAATCCAAGGGCATCTCACCACTTTCAATTTGCTTGATGATAGACCTTAATTTACTTGCTTTTCTGCGACTTGACAATGAATCCCATTCGTTGAAATTTAGCTCTGCCTTACCTTCTTTAATGTGGTCTTCCAAGAACCAAGCAACTGGCTGAACTCGATTATACCAAGGATATTGGGTGTTGTTACTGTGACAATCATAGCAGGAAACCTGTATCTTTTTCTGAATAGCCTCCGGAACCTTATGCACCAACATAAAATCTGTTTGGGGCACGGTATCGTTTTGGTTATAGTCCACCGGAATAAACTGAATGAGCACAAGCGCCACCAAAAAAATTCCCGCTATGATTTTTACAATCTTCATTTAGTTGATTTCTTTCTGGACTTTACCGCAGGTTAACATTTTACTACCGTAATACGGATTCTTAACGTCCTTGCTCGTGCTCAACCAAGCGCTACCGCCATCATACATTGGGCAAAACTGTTGGTACAAGGTGTTTTCTGTTCCTGTAATAGCAACCATATCTGTTACATCCTTGCTCAATACTTTAAAGTGCTCTCGCTGGTGTGCTATATCGCTTTCTGAAATGTGCTCTGCGTGTTCTACCGCATCCTCAACGATGTCCTTTAAATCTGATTGCTGCGTATCGGTGTATTCTGAAATATTGAGCTTTCCTAAGGTTGTTGCGAGGCTTGCCCCAAGTTCTTTGGCTTTGGCATTATCATCAGCCACCAAAGCGTCCTTAAGTTTAAAATAGTCGGTCAAAATAGCTTCTGCTTTTGCGTCTTGACCATTGTTCATTGCCATTTCATCATCTTCATTCATTGGTTTATCATCCATCATATCATCCATCGATTTTTGATGCATCTCATTGCTCATAGGCGCTGCGGGTTCGTTTTTGTTTCCGTCTTTGCAGGCAGTAGCACTAAATAGAACTAATGCCAGTCCGGCAATCATTACATTTTGTTTCATCATTTTCATAATTATATATTTAAGGGTTATTTATTAATGGTTTTTTTGACCGACACGCACTTCAGCATTTTCTCTCCGAAATAGGGATTGGTAATTTCTTTTACATCTGCATACCAATAGGCTCCTTCATTGTTAAATGCCATTGGGCAGTATTTTTTGTATATGGTTCCTTCAGATAAGGCATCTTCAAACATAGGCCCCGCCTTTTCCGTGAACTGTGCAAAAAGTTCCCTGACCTCTTCTATATCTTGAGCATCAGCCATTTGTTGTGCGAGCTGTTTCATCTCCATTCGTTCTTCACCAAATGATGCTGCCATATCCTTGCTAATGGATTTTGCTTGACTCTCATCGCTTTTTGCCAGCGCCATCTTGATTTCAAGGTAATTGTGCCATACCTTCCCGGTCATCCCGTCTATAAAGCCTTGGTCTGCCACATCTGCAGTGTTTTCTTTTGCGGTCTTTACCTCTTCAGGTGTGTTAATCTCTACAGTTTGTTTTTCCTTGCAGCTAATAAATGCTATAAGTGCAAAAGCTGCGATTGTTGTTTTCATTAGTTTTCATTGTTCTTATTTTAAATTGTTACTCTTTAAACTTTTACAAATGACCTGTAGGTTCCATCTAAATATCATCAGATTATAATAGACATTCAACAATCAACTGTTTAATTATTTTTTATAAAAACAATATCGAAAAGCGTTATTGTTTTAGGTCGATACATTGGTTTTAAAAATCCGATACTGTTAAACCTCAAAACCTTCCTGTATCCCTATTATTGAGTTATTACTTTTTTCTTTTACCGGCTATAAAAAATATTAACCATCCCAAAAGGGCAAGTCCTATTATCCACCAAAATATCATCATACCTTTAATTTTTATAATTATTATTATCGTTTTAAGAAAGATTACCCTCTAAATGTTGTTTTCGCTCCTTTGTCAATTTTCCCATCATATGAGTACCCCTTCCTATCATTTTATTATTGTTCGTTAATCTTAATACTTATTGTTAAGGTGTTAATCAAGGAACTTTTAAAATCTTAGAGAAAGCCCACCACCTGCACCAAAACGGTTGTCGTAGCTTCCCATTAGTGAAAAATTCTTTGATAGTAAATATTCTACTCCTGCGCTCCAAGTAACCTCTTCTTTAAAATTAACCCCTTGTGGCAGGTCATCTACCCAACCAAAATCCATTTGGTATTCATACATTCCAAATATGATGGTTCTTGGAAAAATTGAGATGGCACGACTCAAACTTATCTGTGGGCGCAACTTACTGTCCGTACGGACATCAAGTGTAAAGAGGTAAGGGGTGAGGTAGCGTATCCCCGCAATGGCGGTTGTATTTATCTCTTCAAGGCTATCCTCCATTCCATTTTCAATATTTATGCCACCAAAAACGGTCAAATAATCATATAGATACCTGTCATATGCTACCTCTACTTCCATATTCTTGTTCCATCCATATTCGCCCCTCAGTGAAAACTGGTTACGGATGTTTGAGCTTACTAAGTTCAAGGTGGTCATATGTGATGCAGCATCTACCATACCCCAAGAATAAAATTGGTCTGTTTCGTGTATAAGTTTAGATACTGGAAACTCTTCTAATCGTGGGTCGCGAGGTGTATCATAACTCACAATACGAGCCATACCTCCCATCATATGATAAAGTATGTGACAGTGAAAAAACCAGTCGCCATATTCATTACCATAAAACTCGATGGTTATTTCCTGCATAGGCGGTACATTTACTGTGTGTTTTAGGGGTGAGTATTCCCCATTCTCGTTGATGACCCTAAAAAAATGTCCGTGCAAGTGCATCGGGTGGTGCATCATCGTTAAGTTATTGAACGTGATTCGGGTTACTTCATCTCCCTTTATCTTTATCTTGTCCGCTTCAGAAAGAGGTACACCGTTCAAGCTCCAGATATACCGTTGCATATTTCCAGTAAGGTTCAACAAAATTTCGGTTACAGGCACGTCGGGGTCATAGTTGGTTTTCTCGGGTGATTTAAGATAATCGTAGTTGTATTCTGAAAACATATTCATTCCCTGCATTCCATCCGGTTCGTCCATTTTCATATCATCCATTTTTTTATCCATTTTTCCCATTTTGGAATGGTCCATCTGCATTGAATCCTTTGGCTTTTCCATAGACATATTCTTCATCTTGTCTCCTCCCTTCATAGCCGATTGTTCCATTTCCATTTCTCCCATTGTCATATCGCTCTTTTGCATTCCCCACTTTTCCTTCATTTCGTAGCGCTCATCCTTTCTTGGTCTAAATTTTAATGCTGGTGCTCCCATTTTCATTTTCATCTTCGCCATTTGCTGCATCATCGCAATTTTATCTGGTCTTGGTATATCTGGTGCAGCTATCACCTCTCCCTGGCCCAAATAGGCAGTAGCTGTGCCAGAACCATCCTGTGCCATAATCTTGTATTCGAGTTTTCCGTTGTCAGGTATCGTGACGATAAAATCATAGGTCTCTGCAACACCAATAAAAGTCTTGTTCTTTCTTACGGGAACTACATCCTTTCCATCAGCTGCCACCATCAATGGGTCTTCCCCTCCAAAGGTCATCCAAAAAGAGGTTGATGCAGAACCATCGATAATGCGCAGACGTACTTTCTCTCCTGGTTTAAATTCGGGATATTCAATTTTCTCTTCTCCATTGATAAGAAATGCTGGGTAATAGATATCGGCAATATCGGCTCCTTCCATTCGTTGCCTCCAAAAATCGACCTGCGCACCCAAAGCACCTCTCGCAATTACTTGGTTAAGTGGCGTGGCCGTCCCTTTTCTGATATTGTACCATTCTGTGCCACGCTTTAAAAATCGTTGTACATCCCTTGGCTTTTCGTTAGTCCAATCTGAAAGTAGTAGCACGAGCTCTTTATCATATTCTAAATCTGTTTTTACCTTGGGCTGTATTACAAAAGGACCATAGATACCACTTTGTTCCTGTAGCATTGTATGGGAATGATACCAGTAGGTTCCATTTTGCTTAATAGCAAATTCGTATTTTAAAGTCTTGCCAGGTTCGATAGGTGGGGTGGATAGATAGGGAACGCCATCGTAAAAATTTGGCAACAGAAGGCCATGCCAATGTATCGATGATTCCACGCTCATCTCGTTCTTGACATAAATTACGGCATATTCGCCCTCATTAAAATTGAGTGTTGGCCCGGGGATTTGGCCATTTATGGTCATCCCCATAACTTCCTTGTCTGCTTTGTTTACGAGCTCCTCCCGTAGAGTAAGGGTATATTCCCTTACGGGCAGGTTATCTACATTGCCTTCTACGGAAGGCTCGGTCTGTGCTATGGCAGTTGATGATACAAGAATCATCAAAAGAATTAAGATTTTTGAATTCATAAGTGCTATTTTAAATTAAATGTATGGTCTGTAAAATCGGTTTTGTTTTATGCTAAATAGCTTTCACAAGCCTCAGCACATTTTCTACAGGCTTCTGCACAATCTTGACAGTGTTTGTGGTCGTGCTGTGAACATTCATCTGCACAAGAGTTACAAACTTTTTGACAGTAGCGTACCAAATCATCTACATCTTCAAACTTGGTTGCCAACACCTGAGACAGGGTGCTACAGACTTCTGCACATACACGGTCTGTGCGAATGCAATTAACCATCATTTTTACATTTTCTTCTTCTAAGCAGGCATCTGCACAATAGTTACAATGGTTGATACAGTTGCCAAGGGCGCTAATTAATTCTGAGTTTCTCATCATTTTTGTTTTTAATTAAACATTTTAATTTCCAAGGGAAATTACTGCTGTAAATCAATGTTTTGTGTTATAATTCTGGTTCATATCTATATAATCTTGTCTAAAGGATTTCTAAAATTTTTATGCCCATCCTTATAATCGCTAAGGCTCATCCCGGTTTCACTTTTAAACTGTTTGCTTAGATGATTGACGTTGCTGTAATCGAGCAATTGGCTTATTTCTGTGAAATTATAATTGGGTGTTTGGATAAGTTCCTTGACCTTTTCTATCTTCAGTTTGATAAAATATTTTTCAATAGTGATGCCCTCGGCTATAGAAAACACCTTGCTGATTTTTGAATAGTCCTTTTGTAATTTATCCGCAAGAAAATTGGATAGCTTACCATCAATTTCAAGGGGCATTACATTCAATAACATTATCAATTCAATTTTTACTTGCTCGGTCAATTTATCCTCAGTAGAAGCGATGAGTGCAAATCCATTTCTTTTTAAAATTTCGGTAAGTATGCTCAATTGTTCTTTTTCATTCATATCTAATCGAAGCTTACCCAACTCAATATCCAACAGACTAATGTTAGCCTTAAACAGTTCATCTTTTAAGACCTTGATGCAACGGTCGCACACCATATTTTTTATATAAAAATCTTTTACCATTGCTATTGAATTAAATAATTGATTATGGATTGTTGCACGTAATACATCTGAACCGATTCTATCTGATTCATTTGAAATTTCAATTGCAGTTCCTGTATATCGAGCACATCGTTAAAATCTATCGTTCCCGTTTCATAGTTCTTGATAAGAATTTGCTCGGCATCTTTGGCTTGCTTTAAATTCTTAGCTTGGGTATTAAATTTAATTCGCGCCTGGTTGCGTTGGGATATGGCTTTCGCGAAAGCGGATTCCAAAACATTCAATTGTTGCTCTTTTTGGGATTCGATTTCCTTTTGGCGTAGCTCATTTTGCCTTGAAATGGACTTGTACCTGTTGTTAAAAATGGGAATAGAAACCGAAACCATAGGCATCAACACATCCTTACCGTTGTCGATGGGGTTCATATCTGTGCGTTCGCTTACAGGAAGATAATCCACACCAAAGCCAACCATAGGTAGGCTCTCACGCTGATTGAGCAGTTCCGATTGTGCTATGGATTCGTAGAGCTTATCGTATTTGAGCAGTTCAGGATTGAGCGATAGTGCATCCGTGCCGTAAATGGGTTCATCCTCTGGGATTTCCATTGCTGTTACTAAATCAACCGTCCTATTTTCATCCCGATTGAGAAGATTATTGAATGTTGTTTGTTCTGAATTGAATTCCTCATCCAATACCTCTTTTTGCTGCTGCAATTCATTTTGACGAATCTGCAACCGCAATACATCTACCGCAGATGCCTTGCCTACTTCTACCGAGGTAAGGGCAAGTCGCTCATAGGTTTTTAATAGTTGAATGTTCTCGTCAAGTACCTTTTGCTTTGCTCTTGTTTCATACAATCTGTAATAGGATTGCGCTACTGAAAGCGCCAATTTTCGTTTAGCGATTGTGATTTCCACATATTCAGCTTCGGCCATTGAAGTCGCATAATTTTCACGTGCGGTAATGGTACCGAACCAAGGCAACATCTGTTTTACGCCTATCCGTGCTCTTTGTGCTCCCACCCTTGTTTCTGGCTCACTTACAAAATAGCCTGCGCTTACTTCCGTATTGGGTAGCCAGTTTGCTTCATTAACTCTTTCTTCGGCAATATTGTATCGCAGTTCAAAAGCCTGAATTTCTGGGTTATTAGCTTCAGCTTCTTCAATATAGCTTTGTAGTTGTTGCGCCTGCCCGCCGATTGAAATCAGTCCTACACTCAATATGAGCAGTGCGTTTAGGCGGACTTTCGCACTTCGTCTTCGCTCAGCATAAACTTCAGCGGAAACAAACAAAAGACAGATTATGATTTTTATATTTTTCATTTGTTTGCTCTTTTAAGTTGGTATTCCTTTTTCCAGCTGTATAAAACTGGTACCAGGAAATAGGATGTGACGTCGATTATCATTCCGCCAAAAATGGGGATGGCCATCGGTATCATAATATCGCTTCCCTTTCCTGTAGATGTAAGTACTGGCAACAATGCTAAAACGGTGGTCACGGTGGTCATCAAACACGGACGTATGCGTTTTCCTGCCGCTTCCAATGTGGCGAGACGTATGCCTTTTTTATTGTCTGGCTCGTTGCTTTTAAAAGATTGGTCTAAATAAGTTGCCATTACAACACCATCATCTGTCGCAATTCCAAACAAGGCTATAAAACCGACCCAAACGGCCACACTTAAGTTGATGGTTTTCATATTGAACAAGTCCCGTAGGTTCTCGCCTAAAAAGCTGAAATTGAAAAACCAATCCTGACCGTATAACCATATCATTATAAAGCCACCTGCAAATGCTACGGCGATTGCTGTAAAAACCATAAGCGAAGTAGAAACCGACTTGAACTGGAAATACAAAATCAAGAAAATGACCAGTAAGCAAAGTGGCACAACCACCGATAGCGTTTTTTCTGCTCGTAATTGATTTTCGTATGTTCCCGTAAATCGGTAACTGATTCCTTGTGGCACGACCAAATCGCCGTTATCGATTTTCTGTTGAATGAGCGCTTGGGCATTTTCCACCACATCTACTTCGGCAAAGCCATCAAGCTTATCAAACAGCACGTAGCCAATCAAGAAGGTGTCTTCACTCTTAATGACCTGTGGACCTTGCTCATATCGAATATCTACCAATTCGCCCAAAGGAACCGGACTTCCAGTTGATACAGGTACATAGATACTTTTTAAGTCTTTTGGATTTGCACGTAATTCCCGTGGATAGCGTACTCTTACACCATACCGTTCACGGCCTTCTACTGTTTGGGTAAGCGGCATACCGCCCACAGCTACTTGAAGCACTTCCTGAACATCCATAATAGAGATTCCGTAGCGTGCCAGCTGGTCTCTTTTAATTTCAATCAGCAAATAAGGTTTGCCCACGATGCGGTCTGCAAAAACGGCTTGTTCTTTGACACCTTCGGCTTGTTTTAGGATGTCTTCCAATTGCAATCCAAAGTTTTCTATTGTTTTTAAATCTGGTCCTTTCACTTTTATTCCCATCGGTGCTCGCATACCCGTCTGTAGCATTACGAGTCGCGTTTCAATTGGCTGCAACTTGGGCGCAGAAGTCACGCCTGGAAATTTGGTCACCTGTACGATTTCATTCCAAATGTCATCAGGACTGCTTATTTCCGGTCGCCAGTTTCGATAATATTCCCCATCGCTATCTTCAATCAAATCATTGCGTGTTGCACTTGTTTTGAGTTGTGACGCTTCATAGTTTGCATCATCATCGATTTCATTATTTGGGTTGATAATGAACTTGTCACCTTTCAGAACAAATAGGCCATCATCGTTTACACGGTAGCGTTGTCTCTCGCCATTTTCATTTCGCATATATTCAGACTTGTACTGAATGACATTTTCATACATCGAGAGTGGCGCAGGGTCAAGAGCAGATTCTGTTCTACCCGCTTTCCCCACCACGGTTTCAATCTCTGGTATGCTCGCCACAGCCATATCAAGCTGTTGCAGTACACGCTTGTTTTCTTCGACACCTGCGTGCGGTAAGGATGTGGGCATCAAAAGAAATGAACCTTCATTAAGTGCAGGCATAAATTCCTTACCTGTGTTACGCATTATGACCACGCCTAAAATCAACACCGTGGTTGGAATAATTAAAAACAGGTATCGATTTTGAAGTGCCCAGCGCAAAATGCTGTCATAGTATCTTCGGAAAACTGTAAACACACCAAGCAGTCCAAAGCAGATAATCGCTACGAAAATCAAATTCAATAGAATACTGCGGTCAAAACCAAGTGGTCGCCAGTATTCGGCTAACAGCACGACGATAGCAATACAGGAAATGATGATATTAACTACATTTTGATTGATGTTGAGCCTGTAGCCAGCAATGGTACAGTTGTATTCCTTTTTCGCTTTAAGCGAAAAGAATAAACCGCTACATCCAAAAGCTATCAAAATCAACCCAAGCCAGTAACCAAATATGAGTGCAGTGATACCGAGTGCGATTAAAAGACCATTCAAAAACAGTTTAGATCGCTGGCGAATGTTTGTTTTTCTGAAAAGGAACGCAGCAAATGGCGGTATTAAAAATAGCGCGATTACAAGCGATGCAGAAAGTGCCATTGTTTTTGTAAATGCGAGTGGTCGAAATAATTTTCCTTCAGCACCTATCATAGTAAACACAGGTAGGAAACTGATAATCGTTGTGAGCACAGCGGTTAAAATTGCTCCAGAAACTTCCGCAGTGGCGTTGTAGATGATTTCATTTGGAGTGTATTCTATTCCGCTTTCGCGAAAGCGTAATTTTTCATCTTCCAGATGCCTAATCATATTTTCGGCGAGTATGACGCCCACGTCCACCATCGTACCGATAGCAATGGCAATTCCTGACAAGGCAACAATATTGGCATCTACATTAAAGAGCTTCATAGTTATGAAAACCATTAATACGGCAACAGGCAACAGACCAGAGATTAGAATGGATGCACGTAGGTTAAACACCATTACGATGATAACCAAAATGGTTATCAGAATTTCAAGTGTAAGGGCTTCATTGAGCGTGTGAAGTGTTTCCTGAATAAGTTGCGTTCGGTCATAAAAGGGAACGATAGTCACTTGTGAAGTACGACCATCTGCCAAGGTTTTTGTGGGTAGTCCAGATGATAATTCAGCTATTTGGTCTTTTACATTATTGATGACTTCCAATGGGTTAGCACCATAACGAGCTACCACGACTCCGCCAACCACTTCGGCACCTTCTTTATCTAAAATACCGCGGCGGGTCTGTGGTCCCAAATGAACATTAGCGATGTCTTTGATTCGTATAGAAGTAAAATTTTCAGAAGCGACTACTGCATTTTCAATATCTGCAACAGATTTTACATACCCTAAACCACGAACAAGGTATTCGGCTTGATTAATTTCCAAAGTCTGCGCACCGATGTCTTGATTACTTTCCTTGACAGCTTTTACAATATCGGTCAAGCCGATGTTGTATTGCCGCATTTTTTCAGGATCAACATCCACTTGGTATTCCTGGACGTACCCACCAATTGAGGCTACTTCGGAAACACCACTTGCCGAAGACAATCCGTATTTCACATAATAATCCTGTATGCTGCGTAACTCCTGTAAATCCCAACCGCCAGTTACGTTGCCATCTTTGTCGCGACCTTCCAGCGTGTACCAAAAAATTTGACCCAAGCCTGTAGCATCAGGACCCAATGCAGGGTTTACACCATCGGGCAATAGATTTGCAGGAAGTGAATTGAGTTTTTCAAGAATACGGCTACGCGACCAATAGAATTCTACATCTTCTTCAAAAATGATATAGATACTTGAAAAACCGAACATTGAAGAGCTTCGGATGGTCTTAACACCAGGAATTCCCAACAATGACGTTGTAAGTGGATAGGTAATCTGGTCTTCGATATCCTGTGGTGAACGCCCTTGCCATTTGGTGAAAACAATTTGCTGGTTTTCGCCGATGTCTGGAATGGCATCAACAGCTACTGGATCAGTTGGTAAAATACCTGTTTCCCAATTGAAGGGTGCATTGACAATGCCCCAACCTACGAATAGGGCGAGTAGTATAACGGCAACAAGTTTGTTTTCTATGAGAAATTTTATGCTTTTATTTAGCATACGATATGATTATTAGATAGTTGAAATTGTGCAAAGTAGAAAATACTGTACACGAGATTTAGCCCACTACAGAGTAACTGTTGGGCTTTGTTTCAAAAGTCTAATAAATCAAATTATAAAAGTCTGGTGCAGCACTTGCACATCCCGTTTGACAAAGGGGGGCGGGTAATCGATGAAAGGAACATCTTTAGATTCAATTCCTTCAAAAAGACTTAAATACGAATATGTAAATGAGGCAACAAAGACTTGTTGCTCTAAGGTAAGTTGGTCAAATGAAACTTTTAAATCATCCTTTCCTTCTTTAACGACTTGCTTATCCGTACAACACGTTTTTTCTGAAGGGGTTGGGTTCTCACAACTGATAGTAGCCTGAGCTTTTTCCATTCCACAAGTTTTCACTTTCTGAACGAATGAAAAATCTACCAAAGAATCCCCGCAATAATGCATATCAATAGTAAATGACATCGTAATCATAAGAACTACGGCTGCCATAAAAATTGCCATTGATTTGTGAATAAATTGCTTCATTTAAATGCAAAATTACAAAAATTAAACAATTATTATTAAGATTAACATTTATTTGTTATGCTAATAGTGGTTCCAAAAAAGCTATTTTTCTTTATTAGAAGCTATAAATTCTATGAAAATTAGAATTAAAAAATGTTCTTTATATTCATTTGGTACCGTATAGTAGCATTATGAATTAGAGACTGGAAAACTGTGAAATGTTGTACCTATGTTGTACCCAAACAAAAAAACCTCTCAAAATTGAGAGGTTTTATGACTGCAATCTTGCAGTTGAAAAAGTGCGGATGACAGGAATCGAACCTGCACACCTCGCGGCATCAGATCCTAAGTCTGACGTGTCTACCAGTTCCACCACATCCGCTTTTTCAATATTTTAAGAACTTTTATTAGGTTAAATCCTAAGTCTAGCGTGTCTACCAATTCCACCACGCCTGCAAACTACCTTTAGCATACTTAGGACTTCTGCTAACAGCTTGCACTTCCATATCTGAAAATGCGAGTGCAAATATAGAAAAGATTTTTAATATGAATTGTATTTTTTGAGATAAATTTTACAATCATATTCTTATTTTTACTCAAACACGATTTTGACACTATGAAAGACGCTAAAAACTACGTAGATAAACACCAACAAAGATTTTTAAACGAACTGATAGATTTATTAAAAATTCCATCTATTAGTGCAGATAAATCATATAGAGACGATGTTTTTAATACCGCAGATGCGGTTGCAGAACGTCTTAAGGAAGCAGGTTGTGATACTGTTGAAGTTTGCGAGACACCGGGTTACCCTATTGTTTATGGGGAGAAAATAATTGATAAAAATCTACCTACAATTCTGGTTTACGGTCATTATGATGTGCAGCCACCAGATCCTCTAAATTTATGGGACAGTGCTCCATTTGAGCCTGTTATCAAAAAAACAGATTTACATCCTGAAGGTGCAATTTTTGCCAGAGGAGCTTGTGATGATAAAGGGCAGATGTATATGCACGTTAAGGCTCTTGAATATATGACTCAAAACGACGACTTGCCCTGCAATGTAAAATTTATGATAGAGGGTGAAGAAGAAGTAGGCAGTGAAAATCTTGGCTGGTTTATATCCCGCAATCAAACAAAACTTGCAAATGATGTAATTCTTATCTCTGATACAGGTATGATTGCAAAAGATACGCCTAGTATTACAACCGGGCTTCGTGGTTTAAGTTATGTAGAAGTAGAAGTTACAGGTCCCAACCGCGATTTACACAGTGGATTGTATGGTGGTGCTGTGGCAAATCCTATTAATGTGCTTACAAAGATGATCGCGTCACTTCACGATGAGGACAATCATATCACTATACCCGGGTTTTACGACGATGTTGAAGAATTAAGTCCAGATGAGCGCAATAAAATGGCAGAAGCACCCTTCTCATTAGAGAATTATCAGAAAGCTTTAGATATAGAATCTGTTTATGGAGAGGCGGGCTATACCACCAATGAGCGCAATAGTATACGCCCTACTCTAGATGTAAATGGTATCTGGGGCGGATATATAGGTGAAGGCGCAAAAACCGTGATTGCCAGCAAAGCATTTGCTAAAATAAGCATGCGGTTAGTACCTGATCAAGATTGGAAAAAAATTACCGATTTGTTTAAAAACCATTTTGAAAGTATCGCTCCAAAAGGGGTTCGTGTTAAAGTGACTCCACATCACGGCGGACAAGCTTATGTGACACCCATAGATCATATAGGATACAAAGCAGCAGAAAAAGCTTATGAAAAAACCTTTGGAAAAACTCCAATACCACAACGTAGTGGAGGAAGCATACCTATCGTTTCTCTTTTTGAGAAAGAATTAAATAGTAAAACTATTTTAATGGGATTTGGCCTCGACAGTGACGCAATTCACTCTCCCAATGAACATTTCGGAGTTTGGAATTTCTTCAAAGGTATTGAGACAATTCCTCATTTTTATCATGAATTTACAAAATTAAAATCTGAAGAGAAGTAATCTAATAGTAATGGCGTGACCCCTATTAAAATTGGGGTCGGGCTTTACGCTATATCTTTATAAAGACTATGAAGTCTTCACAAAGGATGCCGCTACAATCCCTCACGCAAAATTTTATTATTAGACATAAAAAAAGAGCCTTAAGGCTCTTTTTCTACTTAGGATATATAAGATTAAATTTTAATCTGTGCATATTTAGCTTGTATAAACATAAATACAGCGTAAACGACAAGTCCTAAAGCCACAACACCCATAGCCACTCCACCTAGTGTATCTTGTAAAAAATCAAACGCTGCTACCTTACTACCTGAGGATCCAGAATTGCCTAAGGCAACTTTACATAATAGGAATGCCACTATTCCAGATACAATTCCGCGTGCGGTAAAGCCTATCTCCCCCGCTCGTATTAAAATTTTCTTTCCTTTGGGACCTAATTTGCTTTCATTCACGTCATCTCTAAACTCACCAGAGTAGGCTTTATACGTTTGAAATATAGCTTTTCCGGCGATACATAATGCTACAAAACCTAATAAATAGGGACCGTATGACTTAGACATAATGGTGGAAATTAAAGAGTCGCCACCAGAGCCCGAATTACCTACAAGAACCATTTTTAAGGCAGTTATACCTAAAGCACCATAAAAAATTCCGCTGATGAGATATCCGCTTCTTTTTACAAAACCTTTGTAATTACTCCAAGGTTCTTCAGCACCCTTTAGTGCCTCAAACCATCTGTAAAAGGTGTATCCAAACAAACCTATAGCCAGAATAATAAGTAATACTTTACCAAAGGGTTGCTCCCGTATGAACTGAAGCGCATTTTGCTGTCCGCTTTTTGATCCTCCTAAATTAAATGCAGCCATCGTAGTAAGCGTACCTATTAGCGCATAAACAACACCTTTAGAAACCATACCAAAACGTGCTAGTTTTTCCTTTTTCTGATCCATTTTAGAAAGATACTATGCTTAATACACATCACATCTTAAGGAGTTGTTATTTTATTTACGTAAACAAAAGTCAGGCATTTAAGTGTAATCTATTATTAAAAATTACGTTTACAGCTTCTTTACATAATCAGTAATTAAAACAATTTGTTGACCATCTACTTTGCCTTCTATGTATTTATCATTTTCGTGATCTAATGATATACGGCGCACCGCTGTACCTTGCTTAGCAACCATACTGCTACCTTTTACTTTAAGATCTTTAATCAATACTACAGAGTCTCCCGCTTCAATAATAACCCCATTGCTGTCACGGTGAATCAACCCTTTTGAAGAATCGTCTGCAATACCAGCTTGAGCCCATTCTTTAACCTCATCTTCCATATACATCATATCAAGCAAATCTTGAGGCCATCCCTGAGCCTTTAATTGATTAAGCATACGATAAGCAACCACTTGTACCGCTGGGATCTGGCTCCACATACTATCATTAAGACATCGCCAGTGATTTGCTGCTATTTGTTCTGCATCTTGTAATTGAGTTCTGCATGTTCCGCAAGCAAAAATATGCGTGTCTGCTGTTATGTTTTCTGGAGAATCTGGTACTGTGTATATATCTAAATCGGTTGTACTGTTACATAATTCGCATATATTACCACTACGATCTCTTAAATCTTGTTCTAGGCTCATTGTTAATTTATTTAGAACGCAAAGATAGATTTATTGATTAGCTATTATTAGTTAAACGCAATATCACTAAACCTAACTCCTAGAGTTAAGCATCAATGCTATAGGTATTGAGGTTTTGTTAAAGCTCTATTTGCCTTTCTGCAAAGAAACGACTGCCGGAAGCCCGGTTTTTTAAGGGCTCCTTTTTAACCGAAAAAATTTGCGAAAATTTTAAAAATAAAAAGATTGCTCTACACTTGTAGAATTAAAATTTATTTCTACATTTGTAGAACACAATCTCAATTTGTAGAATATGACACTTTCAAATGCCGAAGAACAATTAATGCAACTGCTTTGGAAAAAAGAAAAAGCATTTATGAAAGATCTCATCGATGCGTATCCAGATCCTAAGCCGGCGACTACTACGATTGCTACGTTGCTAAAACGTATGCAGGATAAAAATTTTGTTGACTATGTGCAATATGGCAGGTCGCGAGAATATTTTCCGCTGGTTAAAAAGAAGGTGTATTTCTCAAAACAAGTAAACGGGATGATTAAAAATTTCTTTAATGACTCTGCTGCACAGTTTGCATCGTTTTTTACCAAGGAAACAGATTTGTCGCAAGAAGAGCTTGAAGATCTCAAAAAACTGATTGATCAACGCTTAAAAGAGGAAAGAAAATGATAGCCTATATTATAAAATCGGTATTGTGTTTATTAATTCTCTGGGGGTTTTACAAGATCGCTTTAGAGCAACAAGCCGTACATCAATTGAAGCGTTTTTATTTGTTGGGATGCTTGGTTATAGCGCTTGTATTACCTCTAATTACCTTAAGCTACTCTGTAGAAGTTGAACCGCAACCAGCAGTTGAGCAGATAGCATTTGATACTATTGCAGTTACAGACGAAGTTAATACATCGATTGAAGAAACTATACATTGGACACCTATACTAATAGGCTCAATTTACGCGGCAGGTGTATTGCTTTTTGGCTTTAGATTCTTAGGTAATCTATATCGCCTACGCGAAAAAGTAACTCACAATGAGCGCGTAAAATCTAAATCGCATATTAATGTGCTCCTTCTTGAAAAGATAGTCCCACACTCGTTCTTAAACTATATTTTCCTACCCAAAAATGACTTTAAAAATAATGCGATCGCTCCAGAAGTTCTAGCGCATGAGCAAGCACATGTAAGTCAGAAGCACAGCTGGGACATTCTCTTTATTGAGGTTTTACAGGTAGTCTTTTGGTTTAATCCGCTATTTATTTTAATTAAAAATAGCATTCGGCTTAACCACGAATTTCTAGCTGATAAGGCCGCATTAAAAGAAGAAGCTGATATTAAAAATTACACAAATCTTTTATTTACCTATTCGGGTGGTAGTCATCAAACCGCGTTATCAAGCCCGATTAATTATTCATTAACTAAAAAACGAATCATTATGTTATCAAAAACCCGCTCGGTCAAAAAACTGACCACCCGTCTTGCACTATTTGTGCCCGTTCTCACACTCTGCGTGTATTTCTTTAATCAGGAAATTGTGGCGAAGCCAATTTCAGACAAGGGAATCCAGCCAAAGGAAACATCAGTAGTTGCTGAGCAAAAAAATGAACCAACAGCTTCACCTATTCAAACTTGGAAAAACCAAGAACTTATGACTTTAACTATACGTGTTGAAGATGAATTGGTATGGGTAAATGAGGTATCTACTTCCATAGAAAATTTCGTTAAAACTATAAATGAGATCACAAAAGATTGGACGAGATCTGATATGATGAATTACTCAACTCAGGTACAAGCTAAAAACGGTGTTGATAAAGTTATAAGTGCGCTTTCAAAAGAATTCAAAAAAACCAAGCTTTATAAAACCAATCCTACACGGGAGTTGATCCCGCCTCCACCACCGCCAGCTCCGGCTGTGCCTCAGGGTCAACTTCCACCGCCACCGCCACCGCCAACACCAGCAGATCCCGCAGCATTTGCTAATGACAAATACAATTTATTAAAAATAAAATTATCAAATACAGAAGCTATAGAAATAGAAGGTCAAAAAACAACGATTTCTAAAGCAAAAGATTTTATTAAAAGTAACTTCAAAGGCTGGACTCAGGACACGAATGAGAAACCACGCGGTGTACTATTTCATTTACCAGAGGGTGTTTCTGAAAGTCAGGCACACAAAGTATTTAAAAAGATACAAGATTTTAAAATCAATGGATTTACTTTTAAAAAGGAAACGCCAGCGCCACCTGCTCCTCCTAAAATTGGTGAACTTCCTCAAGCGCCGGGACCTACAGCTATGATTAATACGCTAAAAGAAAATAACGGAACCGCTTACTACAACGGTAAAAAGGTTTCTTATGAAACAGCGCTTTCTGTTATGAAACAGAAGAAAAATTTACAAATACTTCTCAATGAAAATAAAGGGAAAGGAACTCCTGATCTTATCATAAAAGACAATTAGATAAAAAAAGGCTCAAATAAGCTTTAAGCTTATTTGAGCCTTTTTTTTATCTTAATTCTACTTAATTGAAACATTTTCTGAAAACACTATTAAATCATCATCTCCACTTCCTGTAAGTCGGCGTACAAAAACTTCTATATAATTACCCGCATCTAGATTCACTACACTAGATAAAGCCACATTTTGTATTTGAGAATTGCTATCTATATAAACTACCGCATTGGATTCTGTAATTACCCCTCCATTTTTAGCGAAAACAAATGCATAATAATCTCCTGCAGCATTGTTCACCCGTACAGATAATGATGCGGTTAATTGAAAATTACGACCTTTTCTTCCGGTATACGTAAGACGATTATTACCTCCACTAGCTGTAAACCTAAAAAGATTCTGAGCCGAAAAACCATTATTTGTAGCATCATCATATTCGACTTCTACTGCTGTATTGTTATCAATTTTTTTAACGAACCCAGTGGTTAAACCACTAGTAGAATAAAAATTTGCAGATGCATTGCCGTCTGTTTCAACAGGAATACCCTCACAATTCACATCCCATTGCTTTGAAAAATTATACCCCGAGAAAGTATTAGCTGCGGTATAACCATTTACCAATCTTCCATCACCTACAAAACTCAAGCCACTCAGTAAAGCTGAATTAGTCACGGTAGGATTTGCATTTACATTTAAACCAGTTTCCCCCGTGTCTGCTACCACACGACCATTTGCCATTTGCAAATTACTGAATGTTCCGGTCAAGGTCATAAATGTTCCTTGATTAGTAGCTGTCCAGAACGTATTGTTCATAAAAAAAGAACCAATATTAGACACTGCAAAACCGGTCGTATTATTTACATACTGTGAAATACTAAAAAAAACCAGGTCTAATCCGGTTAGTCTACCTAAGGAAGAAGCGTTGCTAAAAATAACATTGTTAGCCACGAGCGTACCTCCAGTTAAATTAAAAATTTGTTTCTTATTTCCATTAATGGTAAGGTTTCTTATACTGCCACCTCCAGATCCGGTAAATAAGGAGCCAGAGGTATTGTTTACAAATATATCGCTCCCTGTGTCTACCCCTTCAACATAGGCTCCATTTAGATTTATAGGAAAATTTACACTTACATTTCCGTTTATCTCATATAGGAAGTTAGTTTTTAATAAATATTGAGATCCTCCACCTAATGCAAGTTCGTCAGAAAGATCTGCAATTGTTTTTACTAGTTTGTAATTATCTCTTTTGACGGCACCTTCAAGCTCTACCCAGACGCTCCCGTCATTATAATAATAGCTGTTTGTTTCAGAATTAAAAATAGTAAGTCCTTTCGTGGGGCTACTAATAGCGTTCATTTGAGCAGTGGTCATTCTAGGAAACAGAACACCTTGTGTTGTAGATGTAACATCTAGTATACTTGCAGGATCTGGTGAAGTTGTACCAATACCTATTTGAGCAGCTAGTAAACTTGGTAAAAAAAGTATAAAAAATAGGTAATTTTTAAGCATAATAGTAGGAGTTTGGATATTCATAGACCTTCAAAAGTACTCAACTAAAACGATAAAATACGTTTTTTATCGATCATATACACAAATAAAGAAGCAACTCATATATTTTACAAGTTATAAGCTACAATCTCAGCACATGTAATCTTTGTTGCATACTATATATTAATGTTTTACGTTTAGGATAATTCATCAATCATCACATTATGCTTAAAAAATTCTTCATCCTTTGTTCTGGTGCTGATCACGTCTTGCTAGATACTTGTGCTCCCGGAGAGCAAAATAAATATGCTGGTATAGGAGCTACGGTTTTCTTTACTGCTTTAATGGCATTTGTAGCATCGGGCTATGCGCTTTATACTGTATTTGATTCAATACCCATTGCTGTAGGTTTTGGTTTTATCTGGGGCCTTTTAATATTTAATTTAGATCGTTTTATTGTTTCAACAATAAAAAAACGCGAGAGCATTTTAGACGAATTTTTACAGGCATTGCCCCGATTAATCCTAGCACTAATTATTGCAATTGTAATTTCAAAACCTCTTGAATTAAAAATATTTGAGAAAGAAATTGATCGCGTTCTACTTGAACAAAAAAATGATCTAACCCTTGCAAATCAAATTCAAATTGGAGAACAGTTTATTCCGGCAGTTACGCTCTTAGATAATCAAATAAAAGAACTTAAAAATCAAATTGTAGCGAAGGAACAAGAAGTAAATGATCTTTACACAACTTATATAACAGAAGCTGAAGGTACAGCAGGTACAAACCGATTAGGGAAAGGACCTGTTTACAAGGAAAAAAGAGATAAACACGATGCTGCTTTAGCAGATTTAAAATTGTTGAAAGAATCAAATGCAGACAAGATTGCGGCCATAGAAATTGAAAAAAACGATCTTGTTGCAACCTATGAAACACGTGTTGCAGAAACACAGCCTATAATAGACAATTTTGATGGCCTTATGGCACGCATCGAAGCTTTGAATGAATTACCATGGATTCCTTCATTTTTCATTTTTCTACTTTTTCTAGCTATTGAAACAACTCCTATTTTTGCTAAGCTTATTTCTCCAAGAGGCGAATATGATTTGAGACTGGCCGATGCAGAGGGCGAACTAACCTCGTGGGTAACCCAAAAAGCAAATCAGCGTAAGAATTTAATTGATGCAGATAATGTGGTAAATGATAAGGTTTATGGCGATCTGGCTCAAGAAGACGAACTCTACAACTACAAAAAGAAAATGGCACGAGATCTTATGCAAAAACAGCAGGATGCCTTCTATAAAAAACAAAGTAAATTACTCTAATTAATTGCTACTTATTCAATTTCCCTTCTCCTAGAGAAGGGAAATTCTAGCTTTAAAATTTCCTGTCGGGATTGTAGACACTGAGATCTAGAGAAGGTTTTTTAGCATCAATAATTTCAGAAACTAAAAACCCGGTAGCTGGTCCCAGACTCCATCCCATCATCGCGTGACCAGTTGCAAGTGTAAGGTTTTTCCATTTTGAAGTTTTACCTATATAGGGCAATCCGTCTGGCGTTACAGGTCTCAAACCACACTGCGCTTCTGCTTTTTCTTGCTTAGTTATCAAAACATTTTTAAAATATTTAGGCACTGCTTCTGCAAGGGCTTCAACGCGGGTTTTATTGATCTTATGATTGATACCAGCGATTTCCATAGTACCTGCAAAACGTGTAAAGCCGTTCATAGGAGTAACTGCAACTTTAGCCTCACATAAAATCGATGGTAATGTGATCCCATTTTCTACTGTTGAATTAATGCGATATCCTTTACCGGCTTGCATCAAAATATTCAGATTTAGTTTCTTGTTTAAAAAACCCGCCCAGGCGCCGGTTGCGAGCACCACCTCATCTGCTTTTACACTTTTACCGTTAAGCGTTTTGACGATATTTATTTTATTTTCACTCAGTTCAAAATCAACTACCTGCTCATTCTTTAAAAAAGTAACTCCTTTCTTTTCAAGCAAACTTTTTAACTCTGTCATAAATTCGCCGGGTGTAGTATGTTGATCACACTCGTAAAACACGGCACCCTTTATATTAAGCGTTGCATTTGGCATTTTTTGCTGTACTTCTTCCGCAGAAAGTAATCTTGCCGGTAAACCTTCCCGAGTTGCTAATTCTAAAATATGAGCTTCCTTTTCTAGCATATAATCTGTTTGACACAGCATCAACAAGCCTTTTTTCTCTAATTGAAATGAAAAATTTTCTACCTGTTTTATGTCTGAATACAAATCTCTCGACAGCAAATTAATATCGCGAATCGCAGGTATCGCTTTGTTTACATTAACTGCTGAGCACGACTTATTAAACGCTACAGACCATTTTAGAAATTCAGGATCTAAACGCGGCTTGATATACAACGGACTTTTACTGCTAAACATCCATTTTATACCTTGCTTCATCACACCCGGTGCTGCAAGTGGAATAATATGACTAGGTGTCAAATATCCAGCATTCACGTAAGATGCTCCACCTTCCATGTTACCTTGATCAATAACAGTAACCTCGTGACCTGCTCTCTGTAAATAATACGCACAAGAAAGTCCAATAATTCCTCCACCAACAATCACACATTTTTTACTCATATTAATTGATGTTTTATTTTTAATTGGTTTCTTACCTAATCGATTTTTTTGATTTTAAATTACCTGAAACCCCAATGCATAGGGATCTTCGGTATCTATAGTCAATGTATTTTGCCCGTAAATACGCGCCCATCCTTTTATACTGGGAATTATTGCTGGAAAAGTACCTAAAGTTATTACTGTCTCTACCCTCCCTATAAATTTTGAACCTATGATACTTTCGTGAACATAATCGGTTTGCGGTTGTAAGAGACCGCGCGCATGAAGTTGTGCCATACGTGCTGAAGTTCCCGTACCACAAGGTGATCGGTCTATTGCTTTGTCTCCATAAAAAACTGCATTTCTACCCGATGAGGCAGAGTCTATAGGAGTTCCTGTCCATAACATATGACTCACATCTCGTATGGTTGTATTTTCAGGATGTATAAAATGATCGGGATATTTGAGATTTATTCGCTGGCGCAACTCCTGACTTAATTGAATAATTTTTGAAGCTGAAAAATCCTGAATTCCGCTAAAATTTTTCTGTGGATCAACAATCGCGTAGTAATTTCCACCATACGCAACATCAAATTTTAGTTCGCCTAACACAGGACAAATAATTGTCAAATCTCGAGCTGCCAGATAACTTTTTACATTGGTTAGCTTTACCCAATCTACCTTATCTGCAGTCTGTTGATATTCAATTTCTACGAGTCCTGCAGGGGCTTCCATTCGTATTTTTCCCGGGATTTTGGGTGTAATCAATCCCTTCTCAATGGCAATTGTTATGGTGCCTATTGTACCGTGACCACACATAGGTAAACATCCGCTGGTTTCAATAAATAAAATGGCAAAGTCATTTTTAGAATCATGAGGCGGAAACAAAATACTACCGCTCATCATGTCATGACCGCGAGGCTCAAACATCAACCCTTTACGAATCCAATCATACTCTTTTAAAAAGTGTTGCCTTTTTTCGCTTATGGTCTCGCCTATTAAAGAAGGACCTCCTGATCTTACCACCCGCACGGGATTACCACAGGTATGTGCATCTATACATTCAAATGTATGTATGGCCATTGACAGTCAATTTAAATGATTGTTTGAAAAGTGTATTAATCTGCTCAATGAGCAGACATATCTACTCTTTGCAAGTATTTCGAATAAGTCTGTTTAACTTTTTATGGTCTTATCGATGTACGCATCAACCTGCTCTTCAAGAATAGGCAGTGTTACTGTACCAGCACCTAAAATCACCTCGTGGAAATCCCGAATGTTGAACTTTTCTCCTAATTCTTTTTTAGTGCGCTCTCGCAATTCGCGTATTTTAAGTTCGCCTATTTTATAACTTAACGCTTGCCCCGGCCAGCCAATGTAACGATCTGTTTCGGTATTAATCTCATGAATAGAAAGTGCTGTGTTTTGTGACATATAATCTACCACTTCTTGTCGTGACCAGCCCATTGCATGTATACCGGTATCAACTACGAGTCGGCAAGCCCGCCACATCTCATAAGTAAGCTGACCAAATTTCTCATACGGAGTTCTGAAAATCCCCATCTCATCTGCTAAAAATTCAGCGTATAAACCCCACCCTTCTCCGTATGCAGAGAGGTATAAGTTTTTTCTAAACTGCGGAATGCTATCACCTAATTCCTGATTAAGTGCTCCTTGCAAATGATGGCCTGGCACAGCCTCATGTGCAGTTAGTGCCGGTAATGTATAAAGAGTTCTACTATCAAGTTTATAGGTGTTTACCAGATAATGTCCTGCCTGAGTCCCGTTAATAGAGCTTCCGCTATAACGGCCGGTTGTATATTTTGGAGCAATAGCATCGGGCACTTTGATCACTCCGTACGGTTGACGAGGAAGTTTTTTAAAATAAGTCGGCAACTCATTATCAATACGTTTCGCAATATCACGGGCGTGCATTAAAAGCGCATCTCCGGTAGTTACATAAAATTGCTTATCGGTACGTAAAAACTGAAGAAATTCTGCAAATGAGCCTGTAAAACCAACTTCCTTAATTATTTCCTTCATTTGCGTTTTTATACGCGCCACTTCTTGAAGCCCCAACTCGTGAATAGATTTTGCTGTGTATGCTTTTGACGTGGTGTAAAAATTTATTCGATTTTGATAGAAATCTGCTCCACCGGGTTGTGCTGAAACTCCAATCGTCTCACGGCTATTAGGAAGATATTCAGTTTCAAAAAAGGTTTTAATTTTTTTAAAACTTGGTATTACATCATTACTAATTACTTGCTCAGCAGCTATTAATAAAGAGTCCTTTCGCTTTTGCGAAAAACTATCTGGTAAATTTAGAAAAGGCGAATAAAAATAACTTTCTAACGGATTATCTACAATATGCGTGTCGTATGAAGCCTCGTATCCTTTAAAAATTATTAGAGGCTGAACGATGCCTTGCTCCAGACCTTTTCGCATTAGTTTAAACTGACTATCGGTAAAATATGGGATAGCTTTTAACCGATCTAGATATTCTTTTGCCTGCTTATAACTACGTATAGGACGTACTTGATAATTAAGATCTAAATGAAAACCCTGATCTGCTTGCAACGGATTAAGATACATTTTATAGCTGTATTCATCAATCTGATCTTGTAATACAAAACGCAGTAATTTATAGGAAATTGTCTCCCCTTTACTTAAGTCTGAAACCGTAATTTTATCGAGCTTGCTAAGTAAGCCTGTTGCAAAATCAGCACGTTCTTTTGGTAATTGTTCATCGTACCTTCCTAATGGAAATTCGTTTCTATCGAAATCACGATGCTGCTGATACTCACTAATTATACTATCTAAAGAAATAGCTTGCTGCGCCCTTGAAGTTGCAAAACTTAAAACAAGTATAGCAAGTAGAATGTATTGTTTCATAGGCTTATGGGTTTTAAAAAGTAATTTCTCAATAGATTTATCCAGAGCTTTTCAAAGACTCTGGCAGGCTCAGTCTCACCTATAAAATTTATGCTTTAGTATAAACTCCATTTACTTTGCGTAAAATCCCTAATGGGTTATCATCTTGTAAGGCTGCTGGTAAAATCTCTTGTGGCCAATCTTGATAAGAAACAGGACGCACCCATCGATAGATAGCGTCATTACCTACAGAGGTAAATTTAGAATCTGAAGAAGCAGGAAAAGGGCCACCATGATGCATTGCGGGGCATACCTCAACACCCGTGGGAACGCCGTTAAAAAGTATTCTTCCTACTCGGGAGCGTAACGCATCAATAACTTTACTGTATTTGGCAACCTCAGAACTATCACCTATCAAGGAACCTGTTAACTGCCCTTCTAATTGATTTAAGACTTCTACTAACTGGGTTTGTGAATCACAAGCAACCAGCATCGAAAAAGGTCCAAAAACCTCAGTATGCAAATCTTTATTTTCTAAAAAAGCCTCTCCACTTACTTTTACAAGTGTAGGCTTCCCATCGTTTGCACCATTTGTAGCCAGTTTTACTGCGAGAACTTCGGTTTCTGAAGCATCAAGCATATTTTGTTTACCGGTCTCGTAAGCCGAATGAATATTAGGATGTAGCATACAGCTTGCTATCTGCTCGTCTATATACGAAGCTAAATGCTTCCCAAAGTTATCTAACTCAGTACTTGCAATACCCAGAATAAGTCCGGGATTTGTACAAAACTGACCTGCTCCCATATTGATACTCGCTGCATATTTTTGAGCCCAGGATTCTCCTCTTGCTTTTAGTGCTTCAGGTAAGAAAACTACTGGATTAATACTTCCCATTTCTGCATAAACCGGAATAGGTTCTTCTCGGTTTGCAGCAATTTTGCACAATGCTTTACCTGCTTTTATACTTCCTGTAAAACCAACACCTTTAATTGCCGCGTGTTTTACAAGTTGCTCGCCTACAGTTATTCCTTTACTATTTAAATTAGAAAACACTCCCTCCGGCATTCCGGTTTTTTGAGCTGCCTTAATAATCGCCAAAGCAACTAACTCACCTGTAGCAGCGTGCATAGGATGGCTTTTTACAATTACCGGGCAACCCGCTGCAAGTGCACTTGCCGTATCACCTCCTGCTGTTGAAAATGCAAACGGAAAATTACTCGCACCAAAAACAGCAACGGGACCTATCGCAATCTGCATTTTACGTAAATCGGGTTTAGGTGCAGGTGTACGATTAGGATCTGCTAAATCTAATGTTGCCTGTACCCAGTCACCTTGTTCTAAAAGCGATGCAAACGCATTTAATTGGCCTATTGTGCGACCACGCTCTCCCATTGCTCTACCTTCCGGGAGACCAGATTCTGTAGTATATGCATTGATAAGTTGTTGACCCAAGTCTTCAATCTCTATGGCTATTTGACGTAAAAAAAGAGCACGTTCGGCATCGGTTTTATTTTTATAAACTTCAAAAGCTTCAGCAGCTAATGTAGCAGCAGCATCAACTTCGGCTTCGGTAGCTTCAGTAAATACCCACTCGTTTTCAGTATTTAATTTTGGATTTATCGTAGTATATTTCACGTTGCCTTCCGCAGAAATTTTACTCCCTATATAATTTTTACCTGTGATCATTGTGTTCAATTTCTTTTAGCTATATTTTTTCTTTAATCAAGTATCTGATTAAAATCTTTATAATTCAGTTCTATATAATTCGTGTGATGGATTTTATGAGCCATATAACTGTGATTACAGTTCAGAACTTCGGTTTTACGGTTATTAATAGCTGATCATAAAATTATGCCATTCACTTCAAATTCATTTGTTTACCAATTTAGGTTACGCAATTGTTATATAGAAGCACTTGTACTTAAATTTTTGTAATCTGGCAATTTAGGCCGGCTCGCTAACCCAAAACTAATAATTTTAAGTACTTCTTCACGACGTGCTCCAGACAAAGGAAGACGCGGTGCACGCACGTGTTCAGAACCTATATTTGTATGCACCTCAGCAAGTTTAATATTTTGCACGAGTTGGGCATCTATATCTAATTCTAAAAGGGGTAAAAACCATCGGTAAATCTCTAAAGCTTCTGCAATACGTCCTGCTTTTTGTAATTCATAAATAGCAACCGTCTCTGCCGGAAATGCACAAACCAAGCCGGCAACCCAGCCATCTGCTCCCATTAATAAACTCTCGAAAGCCAGTGTATCTACACCGGTCATAATTTTTAAACGATCACCAAAACGATTTTTAATTCGCGTTACATTAGAAATATCGCGGGTAGACTCTTTAACAGCAACAATATTTGCTTCTTGTAGTAAGTCTTCAAACATATCAAGTGTTACTTCTATCTTGTAATCTATAGGATTATTATAAACCATTATAGGCAAGCTAGTACTTTGCGCAACTGCTTTAAAATAAGCCACAGTTTCTGCCTCATTTGCTTTGTAGCGCATAGGAGGCAACATCATTAAACCATTTGCACCATCTTTTTTTGCCTGAGCTGCTGCTGCAATTGCTCCCTTTGTAGTTTGCTCGGCAATATTCATCATTACGGGTACACTGCCAGCTACGATCTCTACAGTTTTGCGTGTTAAGATGCTCTTTTCTTTATCTGTTAACGTACTTGCTTCACCAAGCGTACCACCTAGAACAATACCGTGCACACCGGCGTCAATTTGTGCTTTAATATTAATCTCAAATAAATCAAGATCTAATTTATCGTCTGCTGTAAACTTTGTGGTTACTGCCGGCATCACGCCTTCCCAATTAATTTGCATAGTTTCTGATGTTTGTTACTTAAACAAAAGTAACAGCCTTTCTAAGAATTGATTTTGTAGTTTTTAACTAGAAGTTTGCATATATTAACCTAATTACTCATTTTGAACAGAATTCACGTCAAATATTACGAATTGAGAGTTTTACCTTTTAAAATACCTAAATCGGATAATAACGCGCTCATCTTTCAAGAAGATCTTGAACCCTCGTTTTACGATCAATTACATCAACATCCCGAAATACAGATAAGTTATATTGTTTCTGGCAGAGGTAAACTGCTTGTAGGCGATACTATATCTCGCTTTAACAGGGGTGATATTTTAGTTTTTGGCGGAAACTTACCTCACGTATTTAGAAGCGATGCACATGCTGAGCACCTTTCTCATATGCTTACTGTATTTTTTAACCGGGAAGGTTTCGGTACTTCTTTTTTTGAAACTGAAGAATTAAAAGATTTTAATTCTTTCTTTAAAAAGGCTGCCTCAGGGTTTAGAGTTTTAGATATAAACGATCGATTACTGAAAGAGTTTCTAATCTTAAAAAATACTGCTCACCTCAAACGTTTTATGAGTTTTATGGGTTTGCTTTATCATTTAAATAATGCTAAAAAAGAACTCCTTTCTAATTTTACCAAAAACTCCAACTATACAGATACCGAAGGGCAGCGTATGAGCACCGTATTTGATTATTGCTTAACTCATTTTAGAGAACGCATTAGCCTTTCAGAAATTTCTGAGATCGCCGCAATGAGTCCAACTGCTTTTTGTAGGTTTTTTAAAGAGCGAACTAATAAAACCTTCAATCAGTTTTTGCTCGAGTTGCGTATAGAACACGCTTGTCAAATGCTTCGCACTACTGGAGATCAAGAGGCTATTGCAACTATCGCTTACAGTTGTGGTTTTAATTCGGTTTCTAATTTTAATCGTTATTTCAAAAAACAAAAAGGTATAAGTCCGCGAGCCTATAAAAAACGTGTTGCCTAATTGGAATACTTTTTGATCCTGATTTTTAAACTTCTACCATGAACTACTTATTTCTAGTTGCTTTCATCTTTACGAGCTATTGTGCTCAAGCTCAAAATTTTTCAGGAAACTACAATCAAATTATTGATATTGATGATGGTGGAGTAATGGTTTATGAGTTAACACTCAATCCTTCCGGTAGATTTGAATTTCATTTTTACCGCAAACTTATTTGTAAAATTTGCAAGGAAAAAAACCAGTATGGTAAAGGAACGTGGCGACAAGAAGGTAAGTATATCTTTTTCACTACCGAATCTACAGACTTAAATGAAAACTACACTCTTGATTTTACCAACTCCAAAGCGCGTTTTCATAAAAGTGAAACCAATTTACTTTTTTCAGAATCTAATATTTCTTGGATTGAAAAGAAGCAGTTAGCTAAACTCTAATCCTAGCAACTAATTAGGTATTAACAGCTATCAGATTTAATATTCTATTTATTTACAAGCTACTTAGTAAACCACCGTCTATAGGAATTTGCGTTCCTGTGATATAAGAAGCCTGTTCTGAAGCTAAAAAGGAAACTAAAAAGCCATATTCCTCCGGTTTACCGATACGGCGTACCGGTACTTTTGCTTCCATTTGTTTTAAGACTTCCTCTTCTGAAACACCTTGTTCCTGAGCTTTTTGTGAATTGAGCGATGTGATACGTTCGGTATCAAAATATCCGGTAAGAATACTGTTTACTGTGATTTGGTCTTGACCTACTTCCGAAGCGAGACTTTTTGCCCAAGTAACAACTGCAGCTCGTATGCTATTAGACAAAACTAAATACGATAAAGGCTCTTTTACAGATACCGAAGCTACATTAATCACACGACCCCATTGCGCGTTACGCATTCCGTTTAAAGCTAATTCTGTAGTTAAAACAACGGTTTTGAATAACAAATCAAAAGCCTGCTGATAATCTGAGACCTCTTTATCTAATGCTGTTCCCGAGGCAGGACCTTGTGTATTATTTACCAGAATATCTATGTGATTATTCTCAAAGTATTTTGTGATATTTTCTTTATACGATTCAAAGTCTGTAAAATCTACGACTAAAATCTGGTGATTTTGACCTTTAATTGATGGCAATAGTTCCTTTACCATTTCTAGCTTTTCTTTAGATCTAGACATCAGTGTTACATTAGCACCACTCGCTGCTAATTGTAATGCAATGGCTTTTCCTATTCCGGAAGTACTCCCACCTACTAGTGCATTTTTACCGCTTAAATCTATATTCATGATCTGGTCGTTTTAATTGTTTATCTACTTATCAAAATTTCTAGAATAAATTTTAATCCTTATCTGTATTCTTCTCGGGTAGGACTAAATACATCCAGAAGTTTACAAGGAGTAAGGGCCTTACCGCTATGCTTTAAATGTGGAGCAATCACTACGATATCTCCAGGATAATACACCTTTGTTTCTCCGTTTAAAGTAAGTTCAAATTCACCTTCTATAACATGCATTATTTGTTCATTCATATGACTATGCTCAGGAACCTCAGCACCTTCCTGTACATCCCAAAAAGCCAACGATGTATTTTGCGTATGAACCAGTTTACCGTTATATCCCGGCATTATTTCTTTTGATGCGATTTCAGATAATTTGTAGTGCATAATTGTATGTATTTATTTTAAGTGCTCGCAATTTTAATTTCCCCATATTCTAGACCAGAGACCCGTTAAGACTTCTTTCATAGCCTCCGGATCGCGCTCTGCTTCTTTTATTTTGAGTGCTCCATTTGAGTTTGGAATCAATTTATAGCTGAATACAAACTTTAAATCTTTTGCTTTCAGATCATAAGTTCCAAAACGTAAATCATTAAAGTAAAAATCTCCATTCCTCACTTCGATGGCATACCAGTTTTCGGCAATTTTTGCAAGACGTTTTACGGTTTTAGATGCTGCAAGTTCTCCAAGCAAATTGTGGTTTTTAGGTATTTCTCTAAAAGTTATGGGTTGTGTATCAAAAAAGGAATAATCTGCTAAGAGATACTTGTCTCCGGCATCAATATTAGCATACCATAGTATGGTATTGAAAGCTGCAGGTCGTGTATCTAGCTCTACATATTGTATATTTTTATCTGCTAAAGCCTGCTCAAATTTGCCAAAACTTATCCATTTTAATAGTAAGGTGAGAACCATATAAGACGTACTTACCATAAGACCGAGGCGGTTCCACTTTCTGCGTTTTTCTGATGTTTTAGGGAGCCGTAAAGCCAAGATTAAAAAAATCAGAAAAGGCACTGTATAAAGCGGATCTATCACAAAAATATTTTGATAAGCGAGTCGCAAATCAAATGGCCAAAACAACTGAGTTCCCCAAGTTGTGTGCGCATCGAGTAATGGATGCGTTACTAAACCCCAGAAAAACAACCAAGACCAATTTTGCCAGGTAGCAATTTCCTTTCTGTGAATTTTTGCTACAATCCACCCCAATATGGGTGCCATAAATAGACTAAAGACAATAGAATGACTAATTCCCCTATGAATCTCAATAGCTGTCAAGGGATTAAGAAATTCACCTACGATCGTATCTAGATCTGGAATCGTACCTGCAATTGCTCCATAAAGCATAGCTTTATTCCCCACTTTTTTCCCTAAAACCGCCTCACCCACTGCAGCTCCTAAAACAATTTGAGTTAATGAATCCATATTAAGCGTCTATAATATTCATCTTCCGAAGGAGAAAGGAAGCATTCATATTTTGACAAATACCCTTCTTAAATGTATAATCAAAGAATAGTTCGTCATCTTTAATCTGCGCATCAAAGTAATAGTTTTTTACCTGATCCAGATCATCTGCTGCCTCGCAAAGACTGAGATCATGAGTTGCAATTATACCTGTAGAATGCGAACCTACAAGCTTTTCGATAAATTTACGGGAGCCTATAGCTTTATCGGTGCTATTTGTTCCTTTTAAAATTTCATCTAGAATGATAAAGTAGGTATCGCTTTTAATTGCATTTACTATGAATTGAAGCCTCTTTAATTCTGAAAAGAAATAGGATTCATCATCGGTAAGTGAATCGCTGGTACGCATACTTGTTATCAATTTTATGGGAGTATATGTCACAGAATCCGCACATATTGGAAGTCCCACATTGCTCATTACAATACTTAGAGATACGGTGCGTAGAAAGGTGCTCTTACCTGCCATATTAGCTCCTGTGATGATAAAGAATTGCTTATTATCAATTTCAAAATCATTTGTAACAGCTTTTTTAGGGTCTAATAGCGGATGTGCTAAACCAGTTGTTTTAAAAGTCGTCCTCGTATTTGTAATTTTTGCATATGTATATTGTGGATGATTGAAACTAAAATTTCCCAGACTGTTTTGAGAGTCAAAGAAGGCAATTACATCAAACCATTCTTCTACCTTATCTGCATTTGTTTTTATCCATTGTTCTATCTTATAAACTTGTCTTAGATCTGATAAAAAAAACGCATTCATAAAAGTTCCTACCAGTAAATTAGAACGCTGATCTAATGTTCCCAGCATTTTTGAAAACTGCTTAATAACTCCAGATGCATTAGCTTTCTCAGATTTAATCTTCTGCTGTTGCGCTTTTAGGTATTCTGATTTAAACTCGTGCTTTTCTAAAAGAAGCATCAATTTATAATACTGCTCAAATGTAGATTGTGCTTTGCCCAAATTATCCCATAAGCTGTTTACTTTTTTTACATAAATACCGGTGATAATAAGACCTATAAAAAACCATCCTATCAATACACTTTCTGGTATAAAATCGAAATACATTAAAATAAATAATACCAGAGATACAGCCGAAAATAGGTTAGGCAACCATTTCATCATACGTGGTGCAAAGCCAGTATAATTTTTCAACCACCTGATAATTGATTCTGAAGATGTAGTAGTTTTTACCAGAGCTGCAGTGGCCAGATAATTTTGGCGCCACTCTAGATTATCTGCAAGTTCGCGTACGGCCTCTTGTTTTTGCTCTATATTAGATATACTATTTGCAGTAAGTAGTTCTACCAACTTCCGTTCGCCACTTTTTAAGCCGCTTCTATTGATATATTGATAAAAAGAGCCCCGACCAAATAAATCAATATCAAGACTAAATGGATGTAGTGGATTGTTATGATTTCCCCCATCTGGGAGATCGTGAAATTGCCTATCTAAAACCTTCATTTCGGTTTCATTAATCTGAATTAATTGCTGAAAAAAGTCACGCTTATATTGAAGATTAGAGTGTCTTGAAACTAGAATTAGAAACAAGATTATCATTGCTATTACTATTCCAATTACTATTTGTGAATTAGACCAGAAAAAATAAACTGCAAATGCTGCTGCAAGAAATATTGCAAGCCTCAACATGCTGCTTTGCATTAATTTTAATTTTATTTTTTCTAATTGACCTGAATAGGTTTTTATGAGGTCTAAATATGATTCTTTAGGATTTTGCATAGGTTTGGAAGCTTGTACAAATCACAGCTTCAAGATTTTTATTATTTATTTTGCGTTCTGGCAGCTCGTTATTAATATCTATATAATCAAGATAACTAAGCTCCTAATCACTACTTTTTAATTCTTCTCTAAGTTTTTTGCTTAGACTGCTAATGATTAGCGTGTAGCTATCATCTATAAATTCTTTTAACTGTTTTGGGTTTAGTTCTCCATTCATTACAATTGTGTTCCAGTGCACTTTACTCATATGATATCCCGGAAAAATACAATCCGGGTAATCTGTACGTAATTGCAATGCTTTTTCTGGGTCACATTTTAAGTTAATCCGTGGTTGACCTTCTTCCCAACTGGTGAGACTACTTAAGGCAAACATCTTGCCCATTACCTTAAAGACAAGCGTATTCTCATCAAATGGAAATACCTCTGATGCGCCTTTTTTATTGATGCAATATTCGCGATAGCTTTCTACATCCATCCTCATTCAGCATATATTAAATAAAAGGATGATACATTACATAGTCTTCCATCAGGTAGCCATCACCAATATTTATATCCTCGCTATACGCGATATTAAAACCGTAATGCTCATAAAAACCTGTTGCTTTATTATATCGATTAACATTTAAAAAAACTCCAGAGCTTTTGTATCGTCGTGCTTCATCCAGAGCAAAATCCATAAGAAATCTCCCTGCTCCGGTACCGTGGTAGGCAGGTAATACATAAATCTTATGCACTTTTGTTAGATCTGTTTTTTGTAGGCGAGAAGTTCCTGTATCGTGCTCTAAAGACAAGTAACCTATAGGCTCATCGTCTGCAGAAAGAATATAGAGTCTGCAGCCTTGCTCCTGCTGCTGTTTTAAAGAATCTATGCTATACATCAACTCAAGCATATAGCTTATTTGCGCCGGCTTTAAAATATCTTTAAATGTAATTGGCCATATAATATGAGCCAGTTTATTGAGGGTGGCAATACCTGCTTCATCAGCGAGTTGCACACTCCATTTTCTAGTATTCATTTTTTGATGCTATTTTAGGTTGCTCTACGGAATTCTGAAGCGCATTGTAGTCGAGCTTCCAGCCTATGGTTTGTACTAGGTTTTCCATTAAGGCAACAGTACTTAAAGCTTGCTTTGATGCCTCAGCAAAAAGTCCGCTTTGCGGTACTTTATCTACAATCTGCTTTTTTGCTTCTCTATTTATTTCAGTTAAATCTGTTGAAGTAAAAGGATTTGCCCAACCTTCCTTTTTATCATAGTACTTAAAATCTGTTTCTATACTTAATAATTCGGGTTGTGGAAAGTCTGTTAATATAATCGTCCTGTTTGCAATATCTGGATGCATTTTAATTTTGGTAAGATCAAAACCAATATATGCTTTAGCATCTATAAGCACGAGTGCTTTTTTACTTCCGAGAAAAAGATTTAACCACTTATCTTTTACATTTTGGTAATGATAGATTTCTGAAAAATCACCCTCAACTGTTATGAATTTGCAAACGTTGCGTATCTTTTCCATCAAAACAACCGACTGTTGCTGGGCATCCTGCTTACGCTGACCTTTATTAAAGCGATTAAAAACAAAATAGGCGATTACACTTCCTAAAGCTAATCCAATGAATAAATATTCCATAAAAACAAAGATAAGGCTAGTTTGTAATTTAGCTTAGACGCATTTTCTTAAAACCTATTTAGACTATTTAAACGTCTTTAACCTCTAGTGAAATTATTCATTATTCCAAAGCATACAATACCGGTTTACTAGGTGCTGCGTCATTTTCAAAAGATGCTATCTGCAGGTTAAGCAAGTAGGAACCATCAGACACGGTGTGCGGCACAAAAATCATCTCTGTGATTGTTGCATCCATTCGCAACGTTCCATTTACATCCCAAAATGCCTTATGAGAAGCGAGTGCCCCTTCATCTTTTTCTCTATCTACGCTAGGCAAGTCTAAAAGCAAATGCTTAATCCCACATTCTCTAAGATAACCTACCGCTTCATCTAGAAGGTAAGGCCAGTTAGTATTTGACCATTTTCTGCTTTTTTTACTAGACGTATTGGGTAAGGTACGCAGCACTAAGGCTTGAGGTCGTTTGCTGCCAAGAGTTTTTGCCACTTGCATTTTTGTAAAAACAAGATCTTCTCCCTGAGCTTCTGGAATTAATGTGATCACTTCTGCACTAAACATAAATGTCTTTAGACTTTGATTAATGCTGTGAACTTTTTCGGTTATGTGACCCACACATTCGGTATGTGTCCCATGTCCATGGGGGTTAAAATAAATATTATTAAAATTAACAACAGCTCCCTGCGCTACAGCAGCTATCCATTTACCTTCTTTTACAGGTTCTATTTTAGGAGCATCCAGATACCAGGCAACAGGATTTATAGCTCCGTTTACTAACGGAATGCTTATGTCTATGGGTTTTGAAAAATCTACCGCATATTCTCTATTATCGATTTCTACTTTTGCCCGCATATGTTCTGAATAAATAGTACTACTTATAAGTTTCCAATAAAGTTAGGAAAGGTTAATTAAAAACAAGTCACTTGCCAAACCATCGCTTAAAAATTTCCCTTTTTTAGTAACAAGTATACGCTCTCCATCAACAAACAATAAATGCGCTTCTATGTGTTTTTTTGCCTGCTCTACTGCATACTCCTTGTATTTTATTCCGAAGTTTATTTTGATGTGATCAAGAGAAATGCCCCAGATCGTACGCAAACCAGTCATTACATACTCGTTATATTTATCTGTGACTGATAATGATTCGCGCTCGATAGGTAATTTATTAGACTGAATTTCCTTTATATACTTTGGGTTGTTATTTATGTTCCAACTACGCACAGAACCATCATAACTGTGTGCCGAAGGTCCTATACCTAAATACGATTTCCCGGTCCAATAGGCCGTGTTGTTCTGAGAGAAATAACCTTGTCTTCCAAAATTTGAAAATTCATAATTCTCGAAACCTTCCAGCTGCATACGATCGATTAAAATTTCAAAATGAGCTTGAGCTACAGCGTCATCTACTGGTTTGATAACTCCTTTTTCAATAAACTTATAAAGTGCCGTATTAGGCTCTACCGTAAGCGCATAGCTGGAGATGTGAGGAATATCTAGAGCAATAGCTTGATCTAGATTTTTTTTCCAGCGATCGTCACTCATTTCTGGCATACCATAAATGAGATCTATAGAAATATTATCAAAGTATTTTTTTGCAAGTTCAAGCGATTTTACGGCTTCAGTCGCGTTGTGTGCACGATTCATCAATTTTAAATCTTCTTCAAAAAAGGACTGCACACCTATGCTTAGTCGGTTGATTTTTGAATTAGCAAGGACCACTAGCTTCTCTTCGGTTAAATCATCTGGATTTGCCTCTAATGTAATTTCAGGATTGTTTCCTATATTAAAATTGGCGGCTATTGTTGTGAAGATTTGTTCTAGCTCTTCAGCATTTAATAAACTAGGAGTGCCCCCTCCAAAGTAAATGGTTTGTACGACTCCTGCAATTTCATCTTTTCTCAAAACGAGTTCTTTACAAAGAGCATCAACAAGATCCTTCTTTTTGCCTAATGAAGTAGAAAAATGAAAATCACAATAATGACACGCCTGTTTGCAAAAGGGAATATGAATATAGAGCCCTAACTGCTTAGACTCAGGAGTTGCGTTACAAGTTTCATTTACAAAAACTTTATCCATACATTAGTATTAAAGACCTTTTGCCGGCTTAGCAGAAACCACACGTTTTTCATTTTGCTTTACAAAGGCATCCCACCCTGTGTAGCTTTTACCAACCTCAACTCGACCTGAATTAAAATGATGACAAACAGCTGCTGCGAGACCATCTGTACTATCCAGATTTTTGGGCAGTGTTTTAAGGCCTAGCAAACTCTGAAGCATTTTTGCTACTTGCTCTTTACTGGCATTTCCATTACCGGTAATTGCCATTTTAATCTTTTTAGGTAAATATTCGGTTACCGGTATTTGTCGTGACAATCCCGCAGCCATAGCAACTCCCTGAGCGCGTCCCAGCTTTAGCATAGATTGTACATTTTTTCCGAAAAACGGAGCTTCAAGAGCCATCTCATCAGGGTGATAAGTGTCTATTAATTCTATAGTACGTTCAAAAATAAGTTTGAGCTTAACGTAAGGATCATCATACTTTTTTAACATCAACTCGTTGAGTTGCATAAACTCCATTTTTTTATTTACCACGCGTATAAGACCAAACCCCATAATGGTGGTTCCCGGATCGATACCTAAAATGATTTTTTCTGATTTCAAACTTATTTTTTTACATCTTTGAAGCAAACACAAAGCTAAACATAATAAGCGTGATCCTTCTAGAAGCTTGCCTAATCCTCTATGTTATTCTTATAGCATTCTTCTGCTACGGATTTTTAATCCTCCCTACATATACGATTTCAGACCAAAACATAGATAATAAACCTTCTACTGGGTTTACTATAGTAATCCCATTTAGAAATGAAGCTGAAAATCTGGAGCGACTTCTCAATTCTCTTTCTGCACTCGATTATCCGAAGTCTTTATGCGAGATTCTATTAGTTAATGATGACTCGAGCGATCAATCACTACAGGTTATTCAAAAATTTATAGAGTGTCATTCTCTAAATTTAAAAGTAATAGATAGTGTACGCTTTTCAGGATCACCCAAGAAAGATGCACTCACCAAAGGCATTTCCTTATCTGTTTTTGACTGGATTGTTACCACAGATGCAGATTGTAGCGTTCCTAAAAACTGGTTACATGCAATCGACTTTAAGGCTAAGCAACCATTAATAAAATTTATAGCGGGACCAGTAACATTATTTCCACAACAAGGATTTCTCAATGTGTTTCAGCAATTAGACTTTTTAAGTTTACAGGGGGCCACGATAGGAAGTTTTGGTCTCAACAAACCATTTATGTGCAATGGCGCGAATCTGGCTTTCTCGAAACACGAATTTTTAACACTTAAGGGTTATCAAAACACCAATCACATTGCGAGTGGAGATGATTTGTTTCTCCTTCAGAAATTTGCAGATAGCAGCGTAGACTCAGTTGTTTATATGAAAAGTAAGGATGCCTTAGTTTACTCAAACGCACAAACTACGTTTAGCCAACTCTCACAGCAACGTAAGCGCTGGGCATCAAAAGCATCGGCTTATACAAGTATCTTTGCAATAGGCACTTCTCTTCTTGTATTAACAGGAAATATTGCCAGTATCGCAAGTCTGTTTTTTTTAAAAGACATTGGGTATTTAGTCCTAATAAAATTATTCATAGACATTTGTCTAATCTATTTAACTGCAACTCTTTTTAGACAAACTGAATCCTTAAAATATTATATAGTAGTGCTTTTTTTACATCCTTTTTTCACCGTCTATATTGCAGTTTGGAGTCAGTTTGGGAAATTTGAATGGAAGGGTAGATCCTTTAAGAAGTAAAAACTAATCTACTTTAACTAAAACAGGCATTTTAAATGCTGTCTTTACGGGGATACTGCGCTTATTAGCAGGTGTAATTCGAGGTAACGAGTCTAGACTATCCTTTAGCCAAAGTTCTAGTTCAGGAAGTTGTAGTGCAATTGTATCTGGAATTTCGACACGCTCTATCTTTAAATCCCCTAATTCACTTATACTAAGATACAGCCAGATTGTATCATTTAATTCGGTTTCTACAATAATAGGTTTATTTGAAAGCTGGCGTTGAAAATTAAGTGCTAACTGTGTTTTAAAGCATTGATATCGTAATTCTTGATTTTTAAGCGAATCACAAATGGCAAAAGAAGGGTATTCTTCTACCTCATTCATTTTAATTGTTTTGAGCTCTTCCTGCACTAATTCATCTGAAGAAACTTTCTGGGTTTCCAGATCTTTACAGCTTGTGAAGCACAAAACAAACGCTAAAAGAAGTCTTAATTTCACCATCATGTATTAACTGTGAAAATACAATTTTAGACCGAAATACCTAAGTTGCACCTAGTTAGTTTAAAATCGATATCCTACACTAAATTCGACACCTTCTGCTTTTGCGCCGTGAGCTTTTACAGTAACAGAAGCAAACACATCTTCAGAAAAATAGCGCTTTAGTCCCAGTCGATTATATAAACGATTCTCAAATTCATAAGGATAATAAATATAGTAGCCTAAGTGAGATACAAATGCTATTTTATTAAAGCGCAACTCGTGACCTACAAACAAACCTACACGTTTCCAATCTTCATCACCGTCTACTTCAAGTTCTGGAAAAGACGCTGCCTGCAACTTTATAAGCTCCTTGAAAAAATAAGCAAAAAACACATCTGTACCAGCCACTAAAGTACTCTTGTGATTAATACGTTTGTCTGCAAATGCCGAAACAACAAAAAACGGAAATCTACCTTGTCCTATAATGTCACTTTCATTGACACCTCCTCTAAGTACCAAGTTATAATGAACAGGTTCTGTATATTTTGTGCGTTCGCCCTCAGGGATGTACTCCGGAAACTCCTCGTGATCTAAATTGTAGTTTGCTCCCACATTAAAAGCAAACGTATTTGTACTGTTATTTGGCGCTCGTAAATTCGCATTACTATAATGAACCACGGTAAATCCCGCATTTACACCAAAACCTTTATATATATTCTGCTTATTATATTGAAGCGCTATATATGTCGAACTCAACAATTTTGTGCCGTATGCGTTATTTTGGTAATTGGTTTCGGCATCATAAGGCTTTCCAGCTAATGCCACACCTTGTCCTATTCTAAAATAGGCATTTCGGTTTAGGAAATAGAAATTAAAATGACCGTAAAGACTCAGATTTTCTCCCAGAAACTCATTATCCAAATCTTGGTAAATCATTGAAAAACCATAATCGGGATAATTATAGCGACGCTCCCATTCATTAAAACCATATGTTTTATGGTTGTAACTTAAAATCATTCCGGTAGGATGCCCAGTGATGAGGTGATTTATATCTGGATTGTGTTCTAGAATTGTTCCGTAGAAATAAGAAGCATCTAAAGTAATGGGTTTTTTCTCTCCTGTAAAATCAAGATCCTGAGCTTGAAGCCCTAAATTAAATATACATAAGCAACCCAATAAAATGTGTTTCATAAAGTGAAGTTAGTCTTCAAAAATAAGACGGCCGGTATAAAGTTCTTCTACCTCAACAACAGGTGGTCTGTTGACAGAAATAACATCTCCTGTACCAAAAATTCTTCCTTTAATACTGGCCTGCGGATTAACAATCATTTTATTTGCAGATGTTTGAGAGAATACAAAATTTTGAATTAGTAAATCTCTAGATTCTAATCTAGGACCTTCATTAGCAAAATTTGCGTTTAAATTTTGAGTGCTTCCGCTTAGGTAGAAAACACTTTTACCATTAGCGCGTATTACCATATTTGTAGACTCTAGCTCTAAATGAAAATTACCACTTTTTTGCGCAGGACCACCTTCAGAATCAAAAGATGTATCACTAAGCAATGTTAAAGAAGGAAACTCAAGAACTCCCTCTCCTATAATATCTTGACCAGACGCATTACGTATCTCCGTAAGGTTAGGAGTTGTTACATATACTATAAAATTCTCGTAATCTCGCACAAGATTACATCGCTTATTGTTTTTAAGTCTTAAAAGATCGCCATCAATCACTTCTATTTGTGCATCGCTAAGCATATTTTCTCCTGTTTTCAACACCACTTTTTGAACAGGACCTTGTTTTAAATAGACAATGACATCAGTTTCACTTCGTAATCGGGTAAATGCGGGTAACTCGTAAGTAACTTCTACAATATCACCTTGTGAATCAAAACAGTCACCTATATTATCTGAACCGCAGGAAACAAGTACTAAAACCAAGAGCCCAATGAAAAATCTCATAACTAAAACTTTTAAGATAAAATGTGTCTTTAATTTTATCGTGCGGCAAATTACGCTAAATGCAGTAGGTAGCCTAAATTTTATCAAATGTACAAGTGTGCTAAAATCGTATCTCCCTAATTTATCAATCTCTTTTTTAGTAAAACCGATAAAAAATTACAATTTTGAGGCAACTTAAAATACGATTTTGAAAAAGTCATTTTACCTTATTCTTCTTATACTATTTTTCGTTTTAAATTTGGGTCAAGGAAGTTGGGGACTTACAGAAAGTAGTGAAGCCAGATATGCCGAGATAGGCAGAGAAATGGCAATAAGCAATAATTATCTTCATCCTTCTTTACTTAATATAGGGCATTATCACAAGCCACCTATTACCTATGCGATTACAGCCGTAGGGTATAAAATTTTTGGCTTTAATGAATATGGTGCTCGCTTCTTCCTAAGTGTAGCGCTCCTGTTTCAAATTATACTTATATACAAAATAGTATTGCTATGGTTTAAAGATGAAAAAGTAGCCATAGCCTCAGCACTTATCTATTTTAGTTTTCCTATTGTTCTTATCGCAGCACGCAACCTCACCACAGATATTTACTTAAACACTTTTATAATTTGGAGTATATATTTCTGGCTTCAGTTTAAACTTAAGGAAAAGAAAATACGGCTTTATCTGTTTTACATAGTTTTAGGATTGGCATTTTTGACAAAAGGACCTGTAGCTTTCTTACCTGTTATGCTATTTGTAATCTGCTACAAAATCATTAATAAAGAAAAACCTGCCTTTTCAATACATTCCGTCCTGGGGCTAATTACCTTGGTTATCGTTTCGGGATCTTGGTTTGCGCTAATAATTTACCATAAACCAGAACTGTGGGATTACTTTGTTCAGGAACAGATTATAAATCGAAGTATAAATGCTGAAACTTTTCACAGAGCAAAACCTTTTTGGTTTTATGCACTTATTGCACCTGCACTAGCATTACCTTGGATTGTGCCTGTGGTTATTACTATTTGCAAAAAAAGGAAAACCTTACAAGTTGATAAACCTTCTAAAGTTGCAGGTTTTACAGCACTTTCGATATTAATTACATTCTCTTTATTTTCTTCAAAGCTGCTTTTATACATACTCCCTTTATATCCATTTCTGGCTATGTACTTCGGAAGCATTTTTATTAATCATTCCCGTACAGATAAAATAGAGTATTACTACGTATTCATAGTATCACTTTCTATCCTGTTGGTAGCTGTAATCGTTTTTCCTTTTATTCCTCTATTGGATTTCAGTTGGTTTTCTTCAATCAGTTTATTATTAAGTATTCTGGCATTTGGCTATTTTATGATTTATAGATTTAAAGCTAATCCTACTACACAATCTCTTTATTTAATCACAGGGACGCTCTGTTTTCTTGTGCTTATTTATACCGCTTTTAGTAGTCAAAATAGCTTTATTATTAATGCTCTAAAACCAGAATATACATTTATTAACAAGCAGCGCACTAATAAAGATTATAAAGTGCTCGTTTATGACAATTTACTTTCCTCTGCTCCTTTTTATCTTGGAGAACAAGTAATAACTATTTACGATTCTAATTTTGAAGCGCAACGAGACATACGATTTGAGACAACTCAAAAATGGAAAGAAAATTATTTGCCTATAAATGAATCAGGGCAGCTAGAACGTTTTAAGTCACTTATGAAGGACACAAACAACGTTTTACTTATAAAAAATAAAAAGAAACTGGCAGATAGTTTAACCTATCTTCTAAAAGATTTTAAATCTCAGAAATTTAAGAAGTGGACTGTTTATTATTAAATTAAGGTCTAATACCTATTCCAAATTCTACAGCTTCCGCTTTAGCACCGTGAGATTTTAAGGTGACAGCCCCAAATATCTTTGGAGTAAAATAACGCTTTAAACCACCTCTAAAGTAAACTCTTCCTTCAAAATCATAATCGTAATACGCATAATAACCTAGCTGAGTGACAAAAGCATTTTTATTAAGACGCAGCTCGTGACCGGCAAACACCCCTACGCGTTTCCAATCTTCATCTCCCTGCGTATTATATTGCTTCAACGCAATACTCTCATACTCAATTTGATCTTTCAAAAACGGACTCAAAAAAAGATCTGCTCCTAGTTGTAAAGTGCTTTTATGCGACACTCTTTTATCAATAAACGAGGAAACTATTAAAAATGGTTGCTGTCCAAGGCCTATATAATCGCTCTCATTTACCCCACTTCGTAAAACAAGATTCCACTTAATAGGTTCAGAATACCTGCTTTTTACTTTTGGGATATATCCAGGAAACGCCTCTTCATCAGACAACTGATAGTTAAGACCTAGATTAAATGTAAACGAATTTGTACTGGCATTAGGAGATTTCACATTAGCATTAGAATAATGAATTAAAGAAATCCCGGTTTGCAATCCTATTTTATCTATGATGTTAGGCTGTTTGTAGTTCATCATAATATAAGTCGAACTTAACAATGTAGAGCCGTATGCATTATTCCTAAAGTTCTTATCGATATCAAAAGGTTTTGTAGTGACTGCCACCCCTTGACCTACACGCAACATTAATTTTCTATTAAGTGCATAAAAATTAAAATGACCGTATAAACCGTAATTCTCTCCTAAAAATTCATTTTTTTGATCTTGAGCTATAAAAGAAAAACCGTAATCAGGATAATTGTAACGCGCTTCCCAGTCATTAAAACCATACGTTCTGCGGTTGTAGCTTAGAATAACACCGGTAGGATGTCCTGTAATTAAATGAGCTAGATCTTTATTGTGCTGTAAAATTGTACCGTAAAAAAAATTGGCATCTAAACTATAGGGTTTCTGTTCTATCTCTTGGCTAAATGCCGAAAAAGAACATACTAACAAAAACAGTAATTTATATTTCATTGAAAAATAGAATGTCGGCAAAAGTATGCATTTATTTAAGATCTGGAGTCACTTAAAAAAGTGCAGAAGCAATTGCATGTACATTATCACTTTTACCCATAGAATAGTAATGAAGTACAGGAGCGCCGCCATCCATAAGCTCTTTAGATTGTTGTATGGCCCATTCAATCCCTACTTGTCTCACCTCTGTATTTGACTTGCAATCGTCTACTGCATCTATCAAATCCTGCGGAAGATCAATTTTAAAAACCTGCGGTAATAATTGAAGGTGACGCTTAACAGCAATAGGTTTAATTCCTGGAATTATAGGGATATCTATACCTTCTGCCCGTACCAGATCTACAAATTCAAAATACTTTTTATTATCAAAAAACATCTGTGTAACAACATAATCTGCACCTGCTTCTACTTTTTGAATCAGTCGCTTCAAATCTGTTTTTAATGATGGAGCTTCTAGGTGTTTTTCAGGATAACCAGCAACACCTATACAAAAATTAGAACAGTCTGATGTTTCAACAACATTGTTTAAGTAACGCCCCTTATTCATTTCTGCAATCTGCTCTACAAGTCCTAGCGCATACTCGTGACCACCATCTGTAGCTTCAAAATATTGCTGCTCTTTCATTGCATCACCGCGTAAGGCCATAACATTATGAATTCCTAAGAAATGACAGTCTACCAGCAAATATTCGGTCTCCTCTTTTGTAAAGCCACCACACAATACATGCGGCACGGTATCTACATTATACTTATGTTTAATAGAAGCACAAATACCTAAAGTACCCGGACGCATACGCGTTACTTTCTTATCTAAAAGTCCATCTTTTTCTATATAAATATATTCTTCACGAGACGTAGTCACATCAATAAATGGAGGCTTAAACTCCATTAATGGATCGATGTTATTATAAAGCTCCTGGATACTTTTACCCTTACGAGGTGGAATTAATTCAAAAGAAAATAAGGTTTTTCCATTTGCTGCTTTAATGTGTTCTGTAATTTTCATAATATTCCCTAATTCGTTTTACAGAATTTCTCAGGTATTTTTAATTGAACAATTATTTTATTTTTTGGGCGCTACCCGTTGGGTCGGGCTTTCGCTCGTCGCTGTATTCGCTTCCGCTTCAACGAGCTCCGGCAAGAGCTCAATCCCTAGCGCATTCTAATCATCAGAAATATTAGGATTTAACCATTTTTCTGCCATTCTTACTTCAATATTTTTCCGCTCTGCAAAATCTTTAACCTGATCCATTTTAATTTTTCCTAAGCCAAAATAACGTGCTTCAGGATTTGCAAAATAATAACCACTTACCGAAGCTGCAGGCCACATAGCCAAACTTTCGGTAAGCTCTACGCCTATATTTTTATGAACATCTAGAACATCCCAAATCGTGAGTTTTTCTAAGTGATCTGGGCACGCAGGATATCCCGGGGCAGGCCGTATACCTTTGTATTGTTCTTTAATTAATTCGGCATTGCTCAACGCCTCCTCACTAGCATATCCCCAGTGTTTAGTACGTACTTCTTTATGTAGATATTCTGCAAAAGCCTCTGCAAAACGATCTGCCAGTGCTTTTACCATAATGCTGTTATAATCATCGTGCTCTGCTTCATATTTTTCAGCTAACTCTTGTGTTCCAAAACCAGCCGTTACACAAAAGCATCCCATATAGTCTTGCTTGCCGGTTTCTTTTGGAGCTATAAAATCTGAAAGTGCAATATTGGGTTTACCCGATGCTTTTTTGCTTTGTTGACGCAGGGTTCTAAAAATAAACTCGTGTTGCTCCCCGCTTAAATTTGATGTGACAATCTCAATATCATCATCATTTACAGTATTTGCTTTAAAAAGACCAAACACCGCTTTGGCAGTGAGCAATTTCTCGCTTAGAATTTTTTCTAATATCTTCTTGGCATCTGCAAAAAGTTCTTGTGCTTGTGCGCCCACCACTTCATCATCAAGAATTTCAGGGTATTTACCGTGCAGATCCCAACTTCTAAAAAATGGAGACCAGTCAATATAATTCACAAGCTTATTGAGATCAAATTCTTCTATTACCTGTATTCCTAATTCATTGGGCGTATAAGCTTCAAAATTATTCCAGTTAAGTTTCCATTTGTTAGCTCTGGCTTGCTCTATACTTAGAAAGTCACGTTTTTTTCCGCGGGTAAGAAAGCGTGTTCTAAAAAGTGCATAATCTTCTTTAATATCAGACTTATACTTTAATCTGGATTCGGGATTCAGTAAATCTCCAACTACAGTTACCGCTCTAGACGCATCATTAACATGCACTACAGCTTCAGGATATTCGGGATCGATTTTTACGGCTGTGTGCGCTTTACTCGTCGTTGCACCACCTATTAAAAGCGGTACCGTAAAATTTTGTCTCTTCATTTCTTTAGCCAAAAACACCATCTCGTCCAGAGAAGGCGTAATTAGACCACTAAGACCTATAATATCTACGTTACGCTCTTTTGCCGTTGCGATAATTTTCTCTGGAGGCACCATCACGCCCATATCTATTATCTCGTAATTATTACACGCTAAAACGACGCTCACAATATTTTTCCCTATGTCGTGTACATCCCCTTTCACGGTTGCCATCAATACCAGATTAGATTTTGCTTTCTCATCTGCTGGCGGCGGATTTTTAAGTTTTTCTTCTTCGATATACGGCAATAAATAAGCAACTGCTTTTTTCATCACTCGTGCAGACTTTACAACCTGCGGAAGAAACATCTTTCCGCTTCCAAATAAATCTCCCACAACGTTCATTCCGGTCATTAAATGTCCTTCTATCACGTGTAGCGGTTTTTCTGATGCCAATCGTGCCTCCTCAATATCTTCAAGAATATACGCGTCTATCCCCTTAACTAATGCTCGAGTAATTCTATTTTGCAGTGGTTCTTCTCGCCAGGCAAGATCAACAACTTTCTCTTTTGAAGTTCCCTTTACGCTTTCTGCTAAATCTAAAAGTCGCTCTGTGGCGTCATCCCTCCTGTTTAAAATAACATCTTCAACGTGAGTAAGTAATTCTTTAGGAATATCATCATAAATCTCTAGCATAGACGGATTTACAATCCCGATATTCATTCCTGCTTTTATTGCGTGATATAAAAATACCGAGTGCATAGCTTCACGCACCGTATCATTTCCTCTAAAACTAAAGGATACATTACTTACACCACCACTCACACTTGCGTAAGGCAGATTATTCTTCACCCAGCGCGTAGCCTCTATAAAATCTATTGCATTGAGTTTATGCTCGTCCATCCCCGTAGCGACGGGAAAAATATTAAGATCAAAAATGATATCTTCTGGAGGAAAATTAACCTTGTTTACTAAAATATCATAACTACGTTTGGTTATTTCAAGGCGTCTATCATAATTATCTGCCTGTCCCACCTCATCAAACGCCATAACTACTACTGCAGCACCATATCGCTTAATCTTTTTTGCATGTGCTATAAATTCGGATTCTCCTTCTTTTAAGCTTATTGAATTAACAACGCACTTTCCTTGCACCACTTGTAGACCTGCTTCGATAATATCCCACTTTGAGCTATCTATCATAATAGGAACTCTTGAAATGTCTGGCTCTGCAGCAATTAAATTTAGAAACGTCACCATTGCTTTCTTTCCGTCAATAAGACCATCGTCCATATTAACATCAATGATTTGAGCTCCATTATCTACCTGCTCTCTTGCAATAGCCAGAGCTTCATCAAACTTATCTTCATTTATAAGACGTAAAAACTTACGGGATCCAGCAACATTCGTACGTTCTCCTACATTTACAAAATTGCTTTCGGGAGTAATAATCAAGGGTTCGAGACCACTTAGTTTTAATGGTCTAAACTCAATATTATCCGTTGCTTCTGGTGTATTAATCATAGGATATATTATAATGCTGCTTCACGTTTTGCAAAAGCCGGAAGTGGTCTGGGTTTATAATCTTTTACTAGATTGGCAATTGCTCGTATATGCTCTGGAGTGGTACCACAACAGCCACCCACGATATTAACAAGTTGTTTGTCTAGGTATGTTTTAATTTGAGAAGCCATCTCTTCTGCTGTTTCATCATATTCTCCAAAAGCATTGGGTAGTCCCGCATTAGGATATGCAGAGATAGCAAAGTCAGACTTACCAGAAACGATCTCGAGATAAGGAGTTAACTGCTCTGCCCCTAAAGCACAATTGAAACCTACAGAAAGTAATGGCATATGACCTATAGATATTAAAAAAGCTTCGGCTGTTTGTCCAGACAAAGTACGCCCTGAAGCATCGGTAATCGTACCACTCACCATCACCGGAATTTCAATATCTCGTTCTTCTTTTAGTTCTTCAATTGCAAATAAAGCAGCTTTAGCGTTAAGTGTATCAAATATGGTTTCTACTAGAAGTATATCAACACCCCCATCAACCAGTGCTTCGGCTTGTTGTTTATAAGCTATACGTAATTCATCAAAAGAAATAGCTCTATATCCAGGATCATTAACATCTGGAGACATACTTGCTGTCTTATTTGTAGGTCCCATTGCTCCTGCTACAAACCGGGGTTTGTGAGGCTCACTCGCCGTAAACTTATCTGCTACTAATTTGGCTATTTTAGCTGATTCATAATTTAAATCATACACAAGAGATTCCATCCCATAATCTGCCATGGCTATAGTTGTACCGCTAAAGGTGTTTGTCTCTACGATATCTGCACCTGCTTCAAAATATTTAGCGTGTACAGCTGCAATGGCTTCGGGCTGTGTTAAGGTTAGCAAGTCATTGTTGCCTTGAACCGGACTTTCCCAATCTTTAAATCGTTCTCCCCGAAAATCTTCTTCTGAAAATTTGTAGCGCTGTAACATAGTGCCCATGGCACCATCAAGAACTAGAATTCTCTCTTGTAAAACGGTATATAGTTTATTCTGACTCATACTTTTTTAAACTTTAAAAAAGCTCATTGATCAATCGCCCTCTGAATAGAAAGACCTGCAATAAAAAAGTATCAAGAATATAAAACGGAAAGCCAGAATGGCTTGTTTTTTTGTTATCTATCCCTTAATCAAAAGAGTAGAACGTAGCACCTTCTCCAGGGGAGGGTTGCTAAGGCTTCAATGGGTCTAATCCCTCTGCCTTTCTTGATAACTTAAATAAATAATGAACTCGGCTGCAAAGATTATAAAACAACTTGAGAATACATAAATTTTAAACAACTAATATTCATCTTTAATTAAAATAACGAAATAATAACTGCGCTAAAGAGAGTTATTTAGCAGTTTAAATGTCATAAACGAGGAGTTAATATTTTCTAAAATTATACATTTTATTGATAATCAAGATTGTATAAGCACTATTTTAAACTAATTTTGTGACCCCAAATTACTATCTTAATAAAACCATTTACCCATCTATGATTAGCAACAATACGCTCTCAAATTCCCGCTTTAAAATTGTGTCTTATGAGGAGGCTTCAGAAGAAGTTAAAGCTATATATGACGATACAAAAAGAACGCTACAAATACCATTTGTACTCAACTGGATTAAATGTCAGGGTGCCAATCCACTTTTACTAAAAGGAAATTGGGCTAAGTTAAAATCTACTTTAATGCAGGGAGATATTCCTAATGTATTGAAGCAATTAATCATCTACAACGTATCTAAAGAACGTAACTGTGAATACTGCGCTAAAGCTCACGGTATTTTTGCAGACAGTATGAGCGCGATGATTAGTGAAAACGAAAACTTTAGGGTTACTAATGATTTAGAAAGTCCGTTAATACCAGAAAGTTACCGTACGGCAATTAAAATTGTAACCAAAGCTGCTTTAAACCACGATCAAATTACCGATCAGGATTTTGAACAACTGCGTCAGGCTGGTTTTGATGATTCAGAAATACAGGAGTTAATGGCTCAAGCAGATCTTGTAAATATGCTCAATACTCTGGCAGATGTTGCAGGAATTAAGATTGACAATGAGTTGATGGAAACTCAAGCCTAATACTGTTTTTTTTGAACCTAGCTGCCGCAAAGTACCGCATTGCCTACGAGGCTTTTTCTAAATTTTCTGGAAGTCTCAGCAGGGTTGATAACCTTGAAGATTTGAGTACTGTGGTAAGCCGAAATTTAAAGTATCTTTTCAATTTCAAAATATTCAGAATTATCCTTCTCGACAAAGATACTGTCACTGGCTACACATTTATAAAAAATGAAATCTGGGCTCATAAGAATCAAGAAGATATTTTAGATTATGAAAAGAAATTGCTTCAGGATCAAATTCCTTTTTCTTACGCAATCTCATCTGAAGAATTACCTGGTTACATCAATCACGTTCCTTTAAAGAACGGTCAACTTTGGGGATGGTATTTACCCTATACAAATTATAAAGTTTGCGTATCTCTTATTGCTGATGACCAAACGCAATTTAGTTATAGTGATGTAGATATCTTGCATTTACTTGTAGATACATTAACCTCAAAGTATAGGCAGATTTGTTTAAATCAAGAGATAATTCTCAAAAACAAAAGACTTGAAGAGGCCGTAGGGCAGATAGCGCTCAAAAACAAAGAAATTGAGCAGATAAACAGTAACCAGCAGAATGTCATAGAATTACGCACACGTGAGTTGCGTTTTAAAAATAAAAAAATCCTAGAGTTATCACGGCTTAATGCGCATAATCTTAGGGAACCACTGTGTAGAATACTTGGTCTTCTTGAAATAGCAGATTATTATGATGAGCAAGGGTTACGCAATGAGATATTACCAAAATTATGTGAGTCTTCATTAGAACTTGACGCTATTTTTAAAAATGTCGTTGCTAAGAGTGAAAAAGAAATTGAATACTACGGAAAAACTATAGGGAATAACGATGAGTGATCCTTTTAAAATAATGCTCGTAGATGATCAACAAATGGCGAATTTCATAAATAAAAAACTTATTGAAATAACCCAACTGGCAACAGATGTTGTCGATTACACATTACCTGAAAAAGCATTAGTAGAGCTTGAAGAGCATCAGCCAGATATCATTTTCTTAGATTTAAATATGCCAAAAATTAGTGGCTGGGAATTTCTTGATTCTTTAACTCAAAGTCACAACACCACCAAGGTGGTAATCGTAACCTCAAGTACAAGTGAGCTAGATAAGCAAAAGGCTCAGAATTATATTCAGGTAGTCGACTTTTTAATAAAGCCATTAACCAAAAATACAATGCTGAGCCTTAAATCTAAATTGCGTAGCGCTTCTTAATCTATCGCTTGTACAACTGCTTTCTCTGCTTCCTTACGTGTACCATCAAAACCATCAATACCACTTACAGTAGTATATTTCATCACATAGCGCTTACCAGGATTTACAATCTGGTATGCTGCTTGGCACATCATAGTCGCTTCGTGAAAACCACAAAGAATTAATTTTAATTTTCCGGGGTACGTATTAACGTCACCTATTGCAAAAACACCAGGAATATTTGTTTGATAGTCCAGTGCATTATTAACTTTTATAGCATTCTTCTCAATTTCTAATCCCCAATCTCCAATAGGACCTAGTTTAGGAGAAAGACCGAATAAAGGAATAAATGCATCTGCTTCAAGAGTAACCTCACCATCTGGAGTTTCTACTACCACCTGATCAAGTTTTTCAATACCTGCAAGACCTACAACTTCTCCCGGAGTGATTAAGTTTATTTTACCGAGTAACTTTAATTCTCTAACTTTTTCAACAGAATCTAGTGCACCTCTAAATTCATTACGACGATGAATAAGGGTTACCTCTTTTGCGATATCAGCCAGATAAATACTCCAGTCAAGAGCAGAATCTCCACCACCGGCAATAACAACTTTCTTATCACGGTAAACTTCAGGATCCTTAATCATATAAGCAACACCCTTATCTTCAAATTCATGAATATTAGGAATTAAGGGTTTACGAGGCTCGAAGCTTCCCAGACCTCCAGCAATTGCAACCACCTTAGTATGATGCTGAGTGCCTTTATTTGTAGTTACAATAAAACTACCATCATCTTGTTTTTCTATTGTTTCAGCACGTTCGCCTAGAGTAAATCCAGGTTGAAACTGTTTTCCTTGTTCAATAAGATTATCTATAAGTTTTCCTGCCATTACCTCAGGGAAACCCGGAATATCGTAAATAGGTTTCTTAGGGTAAATCTCTGATAATTGTCCGCCAGGTTGTGCAAGAGCATCAATAATGTGACACTTCAATTTTAATAAACCTGCTTCAAAAACGGTAAATAATCCTGTAGGTCCAGCTCCAATTATAAGTATATCTGTTTTTATCATCTTCTTAATTCTTTGAGCTTAAGCAGCTCATCATTCAACTTTATCTTTAATTTTTGGAAATCAATCCTTTTGTAAACTCATTCAAGGTTTCTACCTTTTCTTCAAAATCTCCTTTAATGGTTTTTCTATATTCATTGAGATTTTGAACCAGATCATCAATGTTTTCTGGTATAACCTCTTCAAAAAACTGTCTCAAACGCTTAGCAGTAGTGGGTGACTTCCCATTTGTAGAAATAGCTATTTTCACATTTCCCTTGGTTACAATACCACCCATATAAAAATCACACAGCTCTGGCACATCTGCAATATTACAAAGTAAAAAGCGCTTTCTAGCCGCTCTGTAAATTCTCTTATTTACTGCCGGGCTATCTGTAGTTGCAATTACTACATGTCGCTTTTTTAGCATCGATCGGGTAAATCGCTTACGAGTAACCTTTACATTATACCTGTTTGCTAATTCTAAAGTTTCTGGTCTAAAGAATGGTGCTACCATCTCCACAACCGCATCGGGGCTTGATTTTGTAAGAAATGTAAGCTTCTCAAAAGCCACATTACCACCACCTACTATAAGAATCTGTAAATTTCTAACTTTAAGAAAAACCGGATATAACGTGTTATTTTCCTGGGAATCAATTATCATACTGCATTATATTCTAACTGCAAATTTAGCAATTGTGCACGATGTCTCACCACCTCTCCTATCACAATAATTGATGGATTTGTAAGATTTAACGCTTCTACAACAGATTGTATTGTTTCAATTGTTCCTATTCCTATACGCTCTTCTGCGGTAGTTCCATTTTGAATTATAGCCACAGGAACCTCCCTTTTACCACTGGCGGTAAAAAGATTTACGATTTCACCTAGTTTACTCATTCCCATCAAAATTACCACGGTGGCCGAAGATTGAGAAGCAAGAGTTACATCATTAGATAGTTTATGATCTTTTGTGGTCCCGGTAATTACCCAAAAACTTTCAGCACAACCCCTTTTTGTAAGTGGTATATTTTGATACGCAGGAACAGCTAATGACGATGAAATACCCGGTACCATCGCAACTTCTAATCCGGCGGCAGCAGCGATTTCCATCTCTTCTGCTCCACGCCCAAAAATAAACGGGTCTCCACCTTTTAATCGTACTACGTGACCGTGGCTATTCGCTCGAGAAATAATTAAATCATTTATTTGCTCCTGTTGATAAGCGTAACATCCTTTACGCTTCCCAACAAAGATAAGTTCTGCATCTTGAGCATAATCGAGAAGCTCTGGATTTACTAAAGCGTCGTACAAAACAACATTTGCACTTTGTAAGGCTTTTACACCCTTTAAAGTAAATAGCCCAATATCCCCGGGTCCTGCTCCTACAACTGTTAATTTTGGATTATTAGTTAGCATGTGCAAGTTGGTTTTTTCTAAAAAGATCTGCTCTTTCAAAAAATGCATTTGCATCAGAAAGGTAAGATTCTGCAAACTCTTTAGAGGGTTCGTTATTTTGAATTTGATAAACCAAATCGGCAAAAGATCCAGCTACGGAAAGTGTCGAATTATCTTTAAAAGTTTCGTCAAATTCAGCGATAATATTTGCTTGTGTATTTGTTTTTATGTTTTCAGAAAGTAAAATTGCTTTTGCGCCATTTACTAAGCTCGCATAGGTATGGTAGATACTATCTGCCCATCTCTTTTCTTCAAAAGACTCTATTGCGCTTCCTAATTTATCTTTTGCCTCGAGTAATAAAGTTTGAACTAGATCGATTACTACACCCGCGCACTCACCTACACCTACTTCCTGAATATACTTTTCATCATTTCCCCAGTCTATAAAATCTGAGGGTACAAGGTTATCTGTATCTGAAAATGACTTTAGAAAATCATAAAAATAGCGCTGTCCTTTCTCGTCATAATAGCTTAAAAAGTCTAAGTTTCCAGCATTTTCTTTATAATCATCAAGTATAGCGCGTAATGCCTGCGGACCTCTTTTGCTGGGTATTTTGATAACTTTATCTGCAAAGCGCCCTTGACCATTACCTAAAACTCCTCCTCCTAATAAAACCTGAAGAGCCGGTGCCACTAGCTTGTCTGGCGTACGCACAGACATCCCCTGAAAACCTATATGTGCCATATTGTGCTGCCCACATGCATTCATACAACCACTTATTTTTATGGTGATTTCTTTGTTGTTTAAATATTCGGGGTATTCTGCTACTAAAACATCTTCCAGTTTATCTGCAATACCGGTACTACTTGCAATCCCTAAATTACACGTGTCTGTACCGGGACAGGCAGTAATATCTGTTGTGGTCTCGTATCCCGGGCGAGCAAAACCAAGTTTATCTAATTCGGTATAGAAAAAAGATAAGGCTGCTTCAGGAATATGTCTTAATAAGATATTTTGACGCAAGGTAAATCGCAGTTCATCACCTGCATATTTCTTAATTAAACTTGCCAGAGCACGCGCTTTTTCAGTAGAGAAATCTCCTAATCTAACTTTAATACCTATAGCCACTAAGCCATTTTGCTTTTGCTTAAATACATTTGTTGCTTTCCAGGCTTCAAAGGCTTTAGTGTCTTCAATAATTATCTGTGGAGCCTCGGCTAGAGGTACTGCAATTGCGTGTTCAAATTCGGTAGTGTCAATCTCAAATGTTCTGTATGAAAGTGCCTTTTGCTCTTCTGCTACAAGATTCATAAACCCTTCAACACCCAAATCTTTGATTAGAAATTTCATCCTAGCTTTGAGACGTCTTGCACGTTCACCGTGACGATCAAATACACGTAAAACACCTTCGATAAGCGGTATCAACTCATTTACAGGTAAAAATTCGTGAAGCGTATCTGCGTGTCGCGGTTGCGATCCCAAGCCACCACCAAGCATTACCTTAAAGCCACGTGTGCCGTCTTTAATTTTAGGTATAAAACCCAGATCGTGTATAAATGCTAAAGCGGAGTCATCATCTGTTGATGAAAAAGACATTTTAAATTTTCTACCCATTTCTTGAGAAATAGGATTTCTAAGAAAAAACTGAAAGGTAGCGTGTGCATAAGGCGAGACATCAAAAGCCTCATTAGGATTAATCCCCGCATCTGGACTTGCCGTCACGTTACGCACGGTGTTTCCGCAAGCCTCACGCAATGTAACATCACTTTTTTCAAGTTCTGCCCAAAGTTCTGGAGTGCGGTCTAGACTCACATAATGAATTTGAATATCCTGGCGTGTAGTGATATGCAATTTCCCTCTTGAATATTCATCAGAAACATCAGAAATTCTGAAAAGCTGTTCACTTGTAACTTTACCATACGGTAGTTTTATACGTATCATTTGAACACCTTCCTGACGTTGACCATAAACGCCACGAGCAAGACGAAGACTTCTAAAACGCTCTTCATCAATTTTACCATCTTTAAAAAGCCTTATTTTTCTCTCTAGCTCTATAATGTCTTTCTCGACAATTGGATTTTCAATTTCTGTTCTGAAGCTTTGCATAGCACAATTTTTATATTCATTTAAATCCTATGGGTTTTATAGGATTTTAGTAAAAAAGAAGGCGACAAGTCGCCTTCAATTATAGTATTGTAAATTAACCGATAAAACCTACTCCGGCCGTGGTATTGCTTTGTGTATCAATTAATATAAAAGAACCGCCGGCTTTATTATCTGCATAATTATCGTAGAATAAATTTTTGCTCAATTTAAAATTAACCTTACCAATCTCATTTAATGAAAGTTGGTTTTTACTGGTATCCTCCCCAGAATAATCAGTTGCAATAATACCTTCGATACTATCTATTTTAGCTAAAATTCTATTTGAGTTATGTTGAATTTCATATTTCGCTCCTGGCACTAGCGCTTTTCCATCCATCCAGCACACTACAGCTTTTAAGGTTTTAGATGATTGAGGAACCTCGTCAGATTTTACTAATACGTCTCCCCGGGTAACATTAATATCATCATCTAGTGTGATAGATACTGAACTTCCTGCAACTGCCTCTTCATAGTGTTTATCAAAAAACTCAATAGTTTTAATTTTTGATGAAGTTAGCGAAGGTAAAACCGTTACCGCATCGCCAACTTTGAGGCTACTTCCATAAATTTTACCTGCGTAACCCCGGTAATCATGAAACTCATCTTTTTTAGGACGTATTACAGTTTGTACAGGAAAACGAGCAGCTGTTAGTTCATCATATTCCGGTTTAAGATTCTCTAAATAATCCAGAACGCTTACTCCTTCATACCAGGACATTGTATTTGTCTTTTTAGCAACATTATCCCCTTTTAATGCGCTAATGGGAATAAATGTAATTTGCTGTTCATCATAGCTACTTTGAGCATTAAGCTCTTCAAAATCTGCTTTGATGTTTTCAAAAACCTGTTGATCATAATCAACGAGATCCATTTTATTTACAGCCACAATCACGTGTTTTACACGCAACAAATTATTTATAAAAAAATGGCGGTAGGTCTGTTCAATAACTCCTTTACGCGCATCAATTAATATAATCGATGCTTGAGCCTGTGACGCTCCCGTTACCATGTTACGCGTATATTCTACGTGACCAGGTGTATCTGCTATAATGTAACTTTTCTTCTTTGTAGAAAAATAAATATGAGCCACATCAATTGTTATTCCCTGCTCGCGTTCTGCTACCAGACCATCTGTCGCAAGAGAAAAATCAAGGTAATCGTATCCTTTCTTTTTACTATTACGCTCAATGGCTTCTAATTTATCATCGGTTAATGACTTAGTATCGTAAAGCAAGCGCCCTATCAAGGTACTTTTACCGTCATCTACACTTCCTGCTGTTGCTATTTTTAGAACTTCCACTTTGTAATTGTATTGTTATTGCTATTGTTGTTTAGACTACCTTCTAAGGTCTAAAAATATCCTTGTTGTTTACGTTTTTCCATTGCAGCTTCAGAGCGTTTATCGTCTATACGCGCCCCACGTTCTGATATTGTAGAAACTTTAATCTCATTCACTATTCGTTCTATAGTATCTGCTTCAGACTCCACAGCCGCAGTACAAGTCATATCTCCTACAGTTCTAAAACGTACGATACGCTCTAATACTTCTTCATCTTCTTCTCGATATACATATTTAGACGCACTCCAGATCAAGCCGTCACGCACAAAAGTTTTACGCTTATGCGAAAAGTATATAGATGGAATTTCAATTTGCTCCTGCTCAATATAGCTCCACACATCAAGTTCGGTCCAGTTTGATATAGGAAAAACACGTACATTTTGTCCTATTTCAATCTTTCCATTTAAAAGATCAAAAAGCTCGGGACGCTGGTTTTTCTCATCCCATTGTCCAAAATCATCACGTACTGAAAATATGCGTTCTTTAGCCCGGGCTTTTTCTTCATCCCGACGTGCCCCACCTATACAAGCATCAAATTTAAATTCTTCTATTGCATCGAGAAGTGTTGTAGTCTGAAGCATATTTCGGCTTGAGTATTTACCGGTCTCTTCTGTCACTTTACCAGCATCTATAGCATCCTGTACATTACGTACAATAAGATTTAAACCCAACTCTTCTACAAGACGATCTCTAAATTCTATTGTTTCGGGAAAATTGTGTCCGGTGTCAACGTGTAGTAATGGAAAAGGAATTTTTCCGGGATAAAATGCTTTTTGCGCTAAACGCACTAATGTGATACTGTCTTTTCCTCCAGAAAATAACAATACCGGATTTTCAAACTGAGCTACAACTTCTCTAAAGATGTAAATAGCTTCGCTTTCTAGTGCATTTGTTTTTAAAATCTTACTCATTATATACTTGTTTTAGGCGTGTAAGCCACACTCCCGATTCTCCAAAACTTTTGTTGGATCAAAATATTTATGTTCGTTAGGCAAATTATTCTCCTCCAAAAAGATGTCTAACTCTTCATCGCTGTAATAATAAAACGGACTCACTTTTAAAATGCCGTCTGCTCCCTGACTTAGTATGTCAAGATTATCACGATGGGCAGTTTGGCCTTTTCGTAAATTAGTAAACCAGACATCTGGTTTGTGATTTGCCATTGCTCGTTTAAAAGGTTCGAGTTTAACTTGCTCTGTAAACACTTTATGTAACGGATCGTCAATTTGCGGAATACCCATAACAACATCACGATGCGATGTGGTTTGCTTAGGCACGTATAAGTCAATATTTAATTTAAGTAGTTCAATGACTTCTTCAGCGTGTCTATAGGTATTAGGTGTGTTGTAACCCGTATCACACCATACCACAGGAATATCTTTTTTAGCCTCGCTTGCTACATATAAAATCGCAGCTTCATAAGGTCTAAAATTTGTTGTAACAACAGCATTTTGAGCATTTCTTACTGCCCATTTTGCAATCTCTAAAGGAGATTTATCTCCTAATTCTAAATTAAGCTGCTGTAATTTTTCAGTTGAATAACTCATTATTTTCCCCAGTTTATAGTGTTCCAAATACGTTCATGAAAGAAATACAATACCATTTTTGTCACAAGCTCTACAGCTCCTATCGAAAATGCCAGAGCTAACGTACCGGTTATCACCCAGGATATTAGAACAGTATCTATTGTACCCACAATTCTCCAACTAATAGATTTTACAATGCTGCGAGCCGGTTTCTCTGAAGAAACGTCTTTATTAAAAGAAGCCTTTTTTGGTTTTTCTTTATTAGTCTCGCTATATACCTGATCTAAAATCATAACTCAATTTCTAAAATCATCTTTTATTTAAATCCTATCGGAATAGTAGGATTATAAAGCAAAAGTAGACCCCGCATTTATTATGACCAAATCTTTTAGGTAATTTTTTGAAACTTTTAAGTGATTTTCAGCTTTTAAGGAATAAAAAGAGAATTCTGCAACTATTCCTTTATGAGATCTGCTAAAGTGTTTTTATTTAAAACGGAAAGATTACTGTCGCGTAGCTGTACCATAAGGCTGTGCACAGAACAAGTAGTTTCATCTGGGCAATCATCGCAACGTTCATAAAAATTTAAACTCACACAGGGAACTAAAGAAACCGGACCTTCTAGGATACGCATAACTTCAACCATCTTAATATCTTCTGGTTGTCGTCTCAGGTAATATCCGCCACCTTTACCTTTTTTACTTCCAAGAAAACCGGCTTTACGTAGCGTAAGCATAATACTCTCCAGAAATTTTTGAGAGATATTTTCACTTTTTGCAATTGCTCCTATTTGCACAGGATCCTCTCCCTTATGCTTTGCAACATAGGCTAACGCCTTTAAACCGTACTTCGTCTTTTTTGATAACACAGCCTAAAAGTAGATAAAAAGTTAGAATTCTATGCCTTTAAGGCTTGATCTAAATCCGCAATTATGTCTTCTATATGCTCAAGACCTACTGAGCAGCGTACTAAGCCATCTGTAATACCCACTTCAAGACGGTCTTCTTCTGCAAGTTTGCTATGCGTAGTAGATGCAGGATGCGTCACAATTGTACGTGTATCTCCTAAATTTGCCGAAAGCGAACACATTTTAATCGCATTTAAAAAATTACGACCGGCGTCTATTCCTCCTTTTACTTCAAAAGCCACAATATTACCTCCTAAACGCATTTGTTTTTTGGCGATTTCATATTGAGGGTGCGACTTTAAAAAGGGGTATTTTACCATATTTATATGCTCATGACTTTCTAAAAATTCAGCTACCTTCAAGGCATTTTCACAATGCCGATCTGCACGTACGTGTAACGTTTCTAAACTTTTTGAAAGAACCCAGGCATTAAATGGAGACAATGCGGGTCCTGTATTACGCGCAAATAAATAGATCTCACGAATTAAATCTGAGCGTCCTACGGTAACTCCGCCTAGAACCCGACCTTGACCATCTATCATTTTGGTCGCCGAATGAATCACCAAATCTGCACCAAATTTTAATGGTTGCTGTAGATAGGGTGTCGCAAAACAGTTATCGACAACAAAAATTAAATTATGTTTTTTAGCTAAATCTCCGAGGAACTGAAGATCCAGCACATCGCACCCGGGATTTGTAGGTGATTCTACATAAAGAATTTTAGTTTCAGGCTTTATGAGGCTTTCTGCTTTATCAACTTCACTAACATTAAAATAGGAAGTTTCAATATTCCATTTTGGGAGGTACTTGGTAAATAGCGAATGTGTTGACCCAAAAACCGATCTAGCAGATACGATATGATCTCCGCTATCTAAAAGTGCTGCAAAAGTTGAAAAAACAGCAGCCATTCCCGTAGCAAATGCATAACCCGATTCGGCTCCCTCCAGCTTACAAATCTTATCTACAAATTCGCTAGTATTAGGGTTTGTAAACCTACTGTAAATATTGCGCTCCTTTTCTTCGGTAAATGATGCTCGCATATCTTCTGCATCTTCAAATACAAAACTGGAGGTTAAATATAAAGGCACAGAATGCTCTAAATATTCACTTCGGTTTAATTGGGTACGTATTGCTTCGGTTTCAAAATGCTTGCTCATTGTTCTTTTAGATATTAGGCTATAGCTGTGAGATTTATAACCCTCATAATGCTAATTAAATCTATTTTCTATAATCTGGTTGTCGTAGGATACTAACTCGTTGTCTCTGAAATATTAATCACTTTCACTAACTTCTTGCTTCTCCCTCTTTATACTCTTGGCTATTTAAAGTCTACGCAACTTCTTCACCATTCAGAAAAACTTTATAAGTGATATCAACACCTGCTTGTAAGGTTATTGAAACCGAACAGTATTTTTCAAAACTTAGCTTTGCCGCTCGCAGTGCTTTTTCTGCCGGGATATCTCCTTCTAGATAAACTAAAACGCGCATAGCTTCAAAAGGTTTTGCACCTCCTACTTCTTTACGATCACCCTCTACCTCAACACGGTAGGAGTCAATCTCTAATTTTTGTTTTTTTAATATTGAAATAATATCAATAGCGCTGCATCCGCCTACTCCCATAAGGAGTAATTCCATCGGGCTACTACCATGTACTTCATCAACAGTTTTATTATCTATCATTACTGTATTTCCCGAAGCACCTTTGGCTTCAAACAGGTAATCGCTATTTTTTCTTTCAAGAATAACTTTCATACTAGATGTTTTATCTTTTAAACTTTTAATTGTTGCGCTCTGCAAGTTTCAATATATCACCAAAAACTCCTCTGGCAGTAACAGCAGCCCCAGCTCCTGCTCCCTGAATTACTAACGGATTTTCGCCATACGATTCTGTATAAATTTCAAAAATACTATCGCTGCCTTTCACCTGACCTAAAGCAGAATTTTTTGAAACAGTCACCAGCTTCACTTCGAGTGTACCGCCATCTTCTTTTGATAAATCTCCGTAAAGGTCGCCAACATACCGCAGAACCTCATCCTCTTTTAAAGCTTTTTTGCGCGATTCAAAAACAGCATCTAATTCTTTTAAACTGCCTAAGAAATCTGAAGCCGACCCATCCCGCAAATGATCTGGAATTAAATTCTCGATATTTACATCGCTGAGTTCTTTGTGTAAGTCGAGTTCTCTAGCTAAAATTAACAGTTTACGTCCTACATCATTGCCTCCCAAATCTTCTCGCGGATCAGGCTCTGTAAAACCTTTATCTATTGCTTCCTGGAGTACATTTGAAAAGCTTCGGTCTTCTATAGAAAATGTATTGAATAAGTAACTTAACGATCCACTAAATACTCCCTTTATACGCGTAATATTATCTCCAGAAAGATGCAATAAGCGTATTGTATCGATTAGCGGTAGCCCTGCACCTACATTAGTCTCATACAAGTAGCGTTTTTGATTTTCATCTAAAACCCTGCGTAACTTTTGATAAAAATCAAAACCTATTGTATTTGCAATTTTATTTGAGGAAACCAGATCAAAACCATTTTTAGCAAGATCAATATAATTTGCAATAAACTCAGCACTCGCTGTATTGTCTATTGCGATCAAATTAGCAAGGTGATTTGCCTTGGCAAAAGCGATAACTTCCTGGAATCCCCCATCTACTGCATGTGTATCAAAGTGTGATTTCCAATCTTCTGTAACCCCATTTTTGTCCAGTACTATTTTTTTAGAATTTGCTATAGCGAAGATATTTAATGAAATCCCTTTGCGCTCTTGAATCGTTGCTGCCGAAGCAAGTATCTGATTAATTAGAGTACCGCCAACTAATCCTTGTCCAAAAATGGCCACATTTATTTTCTTTGCAATGCCAAAAATTTCCCCGTGAACTACATTAATAGCTTTATTTAATTGGGGCTTACGCACAACAACACTCACATTTCTTCCGGTTACTGTATTATTAAAAAGTAACGGCACAATTCCGTTTTTTATAAGTTCGCTATACGGTTTGTGAAAGGTGCTTAAATCTTGCCCAATTATCGATATCACTGCAACCTCATCTATAATTTCAATACGGTTTACATCTTGATTTTGAAAATCTGCCTCAAATTCAAAACGCAACGCTGCGATAGCTTGCTGTGCCTGTTTAGATTCTACGACTAAACCTATACCACGTTCTGAAGAGCCCTGCGCAATAATACTCACACTCACGCCACTGTTACCCAAAGCTCTAAATATACGAGCATCAACGCCTACCTTACCTAACAGTCCGCGGCCTTCCAGATTGATTAACGCCATCTCACTCAATACAGAAAGTGATTTAATACCTTCCTGCTCAGTTTGTGCAGTGATTAATGTTCCGGTATCATCTGCATTAAAGGTGTTTAAAATACGTAAGGGTATATTCTTCTCGATTAAGGGAATTATGGTTTTTGCATGCAATACCGAAGTCCCAAAATTTGCTAGTTCGTTTGCTTCGTTATATGTCAAACGCTCAATTTTTTGAGCATCAGGTACCATATCAGGGTTGGCGGTAAAAATACCGTCGACGTGGGTATAATTTTGCAATTCGCCCGCGTCGAGATAATTTGCTAGCAGCGAAGCCGTATAATTACTCCCGTTTCTTCCTAAAGTAGTCGTTTGATTATCTTCATTACTTGCTATAAAACCCGTAACGACATGCACCGTATTCCCGTTGTACTTAGCGAAATGCTTTACTACTTGTTCTCTAGAGCGCGTATCATTAGGTTGTGCATTGCCAAAAGTACCATTGGTTATTATAAGTTTTCTGGTGTCTGCAAAATGAGCATTAACACCTTGCTTTTGCAAAAGATGGGTAACCGTTTTTACTGAAATTAATTCTCCAAAAGACAACACCTCATCTTTTACCCTTCGGCTGTAATCGCCTAGTAATGCTACCCCTTCAAAAAGACGCTTTAATTCGGAAAATTCTGAAGATAAATCAACATCAAAGTCATGTTGTTGATAGGTTTTAAATGCTTCAAATCTATGCTCAATAGCTAAACCTGAAGCAGCAGCTTCTAAGATAGCTTCAAGCTCATCTGTTGCACCACCGCGTGCAGAAAGCACAACAGCAATACGCTCGTTATTAGCCACTTTTGACTGAATAATATCAAGAACAGTAGTTAAGCCGTTACCATTTGCTAACGACTTTCCGCCAAATTTTAAAATTTTCAGTTTTGCTGAATCTTCTTTAAAAACAGGATACAATAATTGCTCGAGCTGCTCAAATTCTATCAAAAAGGCATCGTGCCCGTGTACCGAATTTATTTCTCCGTATGTCACATTGTTTTTATGCTGGGCAAGTTGCTTGTAGGTTTCTCTGTTTTCGGCAGGTGTAAAAAATAGATCTGAGTCCACCCCGATGATATGAATATTTGCTTCAACCTTGCTCAAAATTTCGTTAAACTCTTCGCGACCTCGTGTCACGTCTATAGTTTTTAAAAGCTGATTCATTAAGCGGTAGGCTGCAACCTGAAAGCGATCTTTTAATTTATGACCGTGATGGTCTAACCAACTTTCGACATTAAAGATTTTCAAGTCTTCATTTGTGCTGCGCTGAAATTTGTTTTTAAAAGACTCAGGCGTTCGGTAGCACAACATCGCATGCATACGTGCATCGTGAACCGGCTGCGATGAGTTTTTTAATATTTGTTCCTGAATCTGGCAATTTGCAATAAGCCAGTCTGTAGATTTCCAGTCTGATGCAACCGGGATTAAATGTTTTGTAATATCGGGTTGAAGCGCAATCATTTCCCACGCAATACCACCTCCCAGTGATCCTCCTATAATTGCAAAAAGCTCATTAATGTTAAGTAATTTGAGTCCTTCTAGAAAAGAACGCGCCACATCTTGTGCAACAAAATCTTTATAATTTTCTATTAAAAATCCGTCATAACCATTCCCCGGAATATTAAAAGAAAGAATACTGTACGTATTTGTATCGATACATTTATTCTCACCTATAATTTCATTCCACCAGCCCTCATCACCGCTTACATGCGAATTTCCGGTTAGAGCGTGGTTCACTAAAATCACCGGTGCTGTCCCCAGTTCTTGACCAAACGTCTCATAACTCAATGGCAAGTTTAATTGATAACCGGATTGTGTTGTGAAATTGAGTACTTCAAGTTTGTGTAGCATTTTAGGGTATATTGTAGTATTAAAATCGCCTATCTATAAGACAGGCGATCTATAAATTAAAGCGGTGATTCTTATTTAATTTTAGCAAAAGCTGCCTTTAAATCGGCTTTCAAATCTTCTACATCCTCAAGACCCACAGAAAGACGAATTAAATCTTTAGTAACTCCGGTTGCTTCCTGTGCTTCATCATGTAATTGTTGATGGGTAGTACTCGCCGGATGAATAATTAATGATTTTGTATCTCCAATATTTGCTAGAAGCGAAAAAATTTCTGTTTTATCTGCAACTGTCTTTGCACCTTCAAATCCACTGTTAAGACCAAAAGTTACAATCCCGCTTTGCCCGTGTGGAAGGTATTTTTTTGCTAGATCATTGTATTTGCTGCTTGCTAATCCTGGATAATTAACCCAAGCGACTTCAGGTTGTGCTTCTAACCAAGTTGCTAATTCCAGTGCATTTTCACTATGTTGCTTTATACGGACTTTTAAAGTTTCTAATCCCTGTATAATTTGAAAGGCATTAAACGGACTCAAAGCTGCACCATGATCCCGTAATCCTTCAATACGTGTTTTTGCAATGAAAGCTGCTGGTCCCAAGACATCATGATATACTAATCCATGATAGCCGGCAGAAGGTTCTGTAAATTCTGGGAATTTTCCGCTAGACCAGTCAAAAGTTCCTGCATCAATAATAACCCCTCCTAATGATGTTCCATTTCCATTGATGTATTTTGTGAGGGAATGAATTACAATATTTGCCCCGTGTGAAATAGGATTTAAAAGTGCAGGTGAAGCAACCGTATTATCTACAATTAAGGGAATTTTATGTTCTTTAGCTGTAGCAGAAATTTTTTCTAGATCTAAAACATCAAGCTTAGGATTTCCTAAAGATTCTACAAAAATAGCACGTGTGTTATCTTGTATAGCAGAATCAAAGTTTGAAACCTCATCAGGATTAACAAACGTGGTTGTTATACCAAATCTGGGAAGCGTAACATTCAATAAATTATAAGTTCCTCCATAGAGACTACTCGAAGCTACGATATGATCTCCTTGCTTTAAAAGTGTGAGCAATGCTGTGTTAATTGCAGCAGTTCCAGAAGCTGTCACTACAGCTGCAATACCACCTTCTAAAGCCGCTAGACGTTGCTCTAAAACATCATTTGTAGGATTATTTAAACGTGTATAAATAAAACCGGGTTGCGATAGATTAAATAATCCCGCAGCATGATCAGAATCATTAAAAACATAACTACTAGTCTGGTAAATAGGCACAGCTCGTGTACCTCCATTTGTAGTAGTGTCATGACCAGCGTGTAAAGCTTGTGTTGAAAATTTTTGAGTACTCATCTTTCTTTTTTGAATTAAATAAATTAAACCAAAGTCAAATAATGCCACTCTGGCACTAATTACAAGAAAAATGTTATTAAGAAAAATAAGCTATTCAGAAAAAATAGCTTGTTAGGTTATCTATCATCAGCACATTGCTGTTGTAGAATTTAGCACCTTCATCCCGTAGGAAGGGTTGCTAAGGCTTCATTGGGTCTATCCCTCCGCCTTTCTTGATAACATTTCAATACGTGTTTGAACTTTATGAGCGTAAAGATTGCAAAACCTTTTACAGATATGCAAGTAAACCCTATTAAATTTACAAAATGAAAAGTTTTCATAAGATTTTAATAGTCGTTTTGTAATACCTTCTAAATTTATACATTTGCGAACTCATTGAGGAAAGATTTGACTGATTGCAACCTCTTATACAAGTCTAAAACCCCTGTATAAAAAAATGCTAAAGGCAGTAAACAACTACCAGAAGTAGCCCTCGTCAAATCTTTTTTCGGTTTAAAACAATTCGCTGTGGGAGCACAGGAGTTATAAAAATCAAAACTAATTTTGAGTTTAGGTACGTCCTAAAACTTAATACCCCTAATTGGGAAAAATTTGCTTGAATGGCTTACTTATTTACCTCAGAAAGTGTGTCTGAAGGACACCCTGATAAGATTGCAGATCAAATTAGCGATACGCTTTTAGATAATTTTCTAGCATTTGATCCAGAATCAAAAGTTGCTTGCGAGACACTTGTAACAACCGGGCAGGTTGTTCTGGCTGGAGAAGTCAAAAGTGACACCTATTTAGATGTTCAAAATATAGCGCGTGGTGTAATAAATGACATAGGCTATACAAAAGGTGCATATCAGTTTAGCGGTGACAGCTGTGGAGTAATCTCATTAATCCATGAGCAATCTAAAGATATTAATCAAGGAGTCGATAGGGCTTCTAAAGAAGAACAAGGTGCGGGAGATCAAGGAATGATGTTTGGCTATGCGACTAAAGAAACGGCTAATTATATGCCGCTAGCTTTAGATATATCGCATCGTATTATGATCGAACTTGCTAAACTGCGCCGTGAAGATAAAGATATTACCTACTTAAGGCCAGATGCAAAGGCACAGGTTACCATTGAGTATTCTGATGATAATATCCCTCAAAAAATCGTTGCGATTGTAGTTTCTACACAACACGACGAATTTGATGAGGACGAAAAAATGCTAGATAAGATTAAAAAAGATATAATTTCTATTTTAATCCCTCGCGTTAAGGAAGGACTTACAAAAGACTTGGCAAAATTATTTAATGACGAGATCACCTATCATATAAACCCTACTGGGAAATTTGTAATAGGTGGACCACACGGTGATTCGGGACTTACCGGTCGTAAAATCATTGTAGACACCTATGGTGGAAAAGGCGCGCACGGCGGAGGTGCATTTTCAGGAAAAGACCCTAGTAAAGTTGACCGTTCTGCTGCATATGCAGCAAGACACATTGCAAAAAATCTTGTAGCTGCCGGTGTTGCTGACGAAGTTTTAGTTCAGGTTTCTTATGCTATTGGTGTAGTGGAGCCAACTTCAATTTTTGTAGATACCTACGGAACCAAAAAAGTGAGTATGAGTAATGGTGAGATTGCATCAAAAGTGCGTGAGCTTTTTGATATGCGACCTGCGGCCATCGAAGAGCGTTTAAAATTGCGCAATCCTATTTATAGAGAAACTGCAGCCTATGGTCACATGGGTAAAGATCCTCAGGTAATCACTAAAATATTTGAAAGTCCATACAGTGGTAGAGTGACTAAAGAAGTCGAACTCTTTACTTGGGAAAAACTGGATTATGTAGATAAAGTAAAAGAAGCTTTTGGCTTATAATATTTAAATACTTCACAATACACTATCTAATGCCATTCAATTGAATGGCATTTTTTAATTTTAGATAAAAAATAATGGCATTACTACTTATACGTAACGATAAAAATTATGAACCGTGGATCAAGGCTTTAAAAAAGGCAGATTCTTCAATCACCGTAGTAACTCCGGAGACGGTAGAAAATCCTGATGAGGTTACAATGGCTGTTACCTGGAAAGCTCCACAAGGAAGTTTTGGAGATTACCCTAATCTAAAAGTGATAGGATCAATGGGTGCTGGTGTAGATCATTTGTTTGAGGATAAATCATTACCCGGCGATGTGACTCTTACTCGCGTAGTGGATGACAAACTCGCCAGTGATATGCAAGAATTTGTAAGTGCGCTATGCCTTAATCATATTAGAAATTTAAAAGTTTATTCGGCATTACAAGATCAATCAAACTGGAAACCTACTCCATACCGCAGAGCCAAAGAAGTTTGTGTAGGGATTTTAGGACTAGGAACATTAGGCCAAGCTGTGGGAACTATGCTAACCAATGTAGGCTTTAAAGTCACCGGCTGGTCACACTCAAAAAAGGAAATTGAAAATATAATTAGTTATTCTCAAAACGAACTTGATGCGTTTTTATCGGAAGCAGAAATTCTTGTCTGCCTACTTCCTTTAACTGAAAAAACGCAAGGTATTTTAAATACTGAATTATTTTCTAAACTTCCTAAAGGCGCATATTTGATTAATGTAGCCCGAGGAGGACACCTAATAGAAAACGATTTAACTGAAGCATTAAAAACTGGTCAGTTAAGTGGTGCTGCACTAGATGTTTTTAATACAGAGCCTTTACCTGAAGATCATCTGTTCTGGAAAAATAAGAATATCATTATCACCCCACATATTGCAAGTATGAGTAATGCAGCTTCTGTATCATCGCAAATTGCCAAGAATTACAAAAGATTACAAAACGGTGAAGAATTAATGAATACAGTCTCCCACGATAGAGGATATTAATTAGCTCCAGCTAATTATTAAAACCGTTAAAAAGTCCCTAATTACATGTAAAGTGAGGTTAAAAGAGGCATTTTCAGGCTTCAATCCCTATATCTTTAATAAAAATTAAAAGATTATGGATCAAGCAAAGTATGATGAAATGGAAAAAATGCTTCACAAACTGGAGGATATTAAGAATAGCCAGGAAAGCATTATCGATAAAATAAATCATGTCATTACAGACCTTTTTCAGCATCCTGATAAAGATCTTGAAAAAGCAATGGAAGTTGCACATCAAAAGGCTTCAGATAATGTCGACAAAATTTCAGAGGCCGTAGAAGCCTACGAAATAAAATTTAATAAAGCTCAATTATAGTTTAGCCTAAACTATTAAAAAGTAAAAACCCGTTTAGTTCTTTAGAACCTTACGGGTTTTTTTTAATCCTTGCTAACGCTAATTAATTAGGATTTACAGATTGTATTTTATGGATGCCATTAAAATTCTTGGCTGTACAAAATACTCTGTAGTTGTACTATAGGTCTCATTAAAACTATCATTGTTTAATGAGTCTACGTTAAGCAAATTAGTACCGTCTAAACGGAACTCCCATTTACTTTCCGGCTTTTGATAGCGCAATCCGGCTTCGATAAACGAATATTCGTTCTGCGTAGTATCGTCTTTATCATAATAATTATAATAACTCCAATCTGCGGTAAATGTAAAGCCGTTTAAAAATTTTACATCCACATTTGCAAACGGGCGATCTGTATAGAAAATACGCTCTAAACCACCGTTTTCGTAGTTATTTATACTTCGGTTATATCCAATTTCAAAGTTGGGAGCGTTTTTAAAATTAGTCTCTACACTCCCTTGATAATTTTGGGTAAAATTTTGAGATAATGTAGGCTGCGCATTTACAATATTATTAAGCTCGCTATATGAAACGCTACCGCTCAAATTTGCTTTCCATTTTCTAAAGGTCTTCTGAAATCGACCGTTGGCACTTAAAACCTCATCAACAAAATTACTATTAATAGGAGATGACGCTTGATTTATCTGGTCTATCGCTGTTTGACTTTTTATTGCATCTATACGCTTTGTATAGCTCAACCCTCCATTAATATTTGTAAAGTTGAACATATTGAAGTTGAAGTAATTTAATCGTGCAGAATGAAAAATAGCGTTTTCAATCTCTCTATTACCTCTAAACATCCGGTTATAATTATTAAACACATAACCTTCAGCAAAATTATTTACATCTGTATAATCTGCGGTCATCTGGTAATCCAGACGTAAACTTTCACTTTGTTTAAACTGTGCTATTGCATACAAATCTGGAAGTAATTTAAACTCGCTCTCACTGGTTTCAGTCCCTAATTGTTCTGACGATACCGTATAATTGTGCAAGGTTAATCCCGGAGTAAATGTAAATATGCCTGTTTTAAATTTGTAATGTGCTCCTACAAATACATCACTAAATTTATAGGTAACATCGTTATTAAGACTATCTCCTACAAAATTGTTTAAACTCCCATTATCCAAAATTTGAAATATATTAGAGTTAAAATTTTGTCTGCTCAACGTGGTACCAAGAGTTAAATTAAGGTTGCTTTTATCATTTATCACGTAGTAATAATCAATCTTACTATCTATTTTATTGGTCTCAATCATTTTATCCTGATTGATATCAAAATCTGATTGATTTGTATCTAGCGGAAGGATCTGCGTAAAAGGCTGCTGCTGTACAGTGGCACTATAAAACGGATCTTCTTTTTGATATAAATGCTGTACAAATCCTGCGAAAATATTTTTCTCATCCAGGGTATAGTAAGCGTTAAGATTTTGATTTAAGCTGAAAGGATTATTATTCTTTTCTTCGGTAATAGGATTAGTTACCACATTGCCCGAATCTGTAAATATGGAAAGCGCATCGGTCATCTCGCTTTGTTCAGATTTTTTTGCAAGGATATCATAATCTAACTGAAGCTTATCATTTGGTTTATAAATCGAACTAAATTTTACCATCCCGAGTTGATTGCGCTGTTCACTCGTTTCGGTGTTTACTTCTGTGGCTTCTGTAGCAATATAATTACGTAAAGAACGCTGAATAAAATCTGTAGAGTTATCGCTAAACAATGCAAAACCACTTATATCCCAAGCGTCTGATGCTTCATAGCTAAAGTTTGCAGCACCAAAGTTTGTAGAGATTTCACTTGCTCTATTATTTTGGGTAGTTAAAAAGCTTAATCCGCTATCTGCAATATTAAATGAGGTACCGCCACGCTGATTAAAATTTCTAAATCCTCCTGTAAAATTCAAGTAGTCTCTAAAAGTGAAAGGCACATCACCGGTATTATTTGTATTTCCGATCACATTAATACTTCCTTTAGAGCTATAGTAAAACAGCTTTGTACTCCCCAAGTAACGGGTTTTTTCGCCATCTCCTAAACCACCTTGAATCTCTCCAAACCAAAAGTTCTTTTTACCTTCTTTTAATTTTAAGTTTATTGCTATGTTATCTTGATCATTTCCTAAACCTCTCATTTGATCAATCTCATTGAAGTTCTTTAAAACCTCCACTTTCTTTAATGCATCTGCGGGAATATTTTTTACAGCTAATTTTGAACTTCCATCAAAAAAATCTTTTCCTTCTATCATTACCTTAGATACCGTTTGACCTTCTACTTGTATTTCTCCATCGTCGCTAACTGTAACTCCGGGTAATTTTTTAAGAATATCCCCTAACTTCTGTTCGGTGCCATTGGTAAAGCTATCAGTATTATATACAATGGTATCTCCTCGAACTACGACGGGCATCTCGTACACAATTTCCACATCGTCCAGTTGGTTTTCTGCAGGTAAAAGCACAAAATCGAGTGTAATATCATCTGCATCTTTCCCGATGTTGAGTTCGCGGGTAGTGGGTGCAAGTCCTAAGAAACTCGCAACCAGTGAATAGTTATATCCTGATGGTAGATTAAATTGAAATTTACCGGCAGTATTAGATATAGCATACGACTCCATTTCTCCTGTGTCGCTGTGGGTAGCTATTACGTTAGCCAATTCTAGGGGAGTTCCTGCATCGTCTTTAACTGTTCCTGAAATACGTACGCTTTGAGCAGTTGTTGATAAAGTAATAAGCAGAAATAAGGCAATAAAATATTTCATTGATTGAGGTTGTTAATTGTACAAAATAAAGTTGGTTGATTGTTAGAAGTAAATTCTATTATCCGCGTCCTCCGGGACCATTACGTCTTCCATTGCCAAAACGCTCTGCCATTTCTTTAGTTTTTTCTGCAACTATTTTTTCATACTCTAATCTTGATACTTTATCTCCTTTTTTAGGAACATCAATTTCGATACCTTCTTTAGGGTTAATTACGATTTTATTACAAAGTATAACTGTACGTCCTGCTGTAACTTCAAGTACAAGACCGGGAAGACCCCAGAATTCATCGGGACCTTGACTTACTGGTATTTGGGGTGTATACCAAGCTGTAATTAATTCTTCTGTAGGTTCCTGAGTTTTTTCTTCCTCTTCTCTACCTCCTCTTCTTGGACGCATAGCTTCCCAAGGATTAGGGTCTGTTTTACGTATTGCAGTCGCTTTAAATGCTGCATATTGACCTATCATTTTACTTTCTTTCTCAAGTTTCCAATCTAATTTTGACAGCGTATCTTTTACAAGAAAGTTTTTACCCATCAAATCATTCTCGCGAGCATAGACATTCTCTGCTACATTTTTATAAACGCCTCCTTGTGAGAAACCACCACCAAAACGCATACCGCCACCACCCGCACCCGGGGTTTCTAATTTTTCTACCTCTTCATAGATAGACTCGTCTTTTGTAAAAGTCAGAGTAAAGGTTTTTTCTAATCTACTTTTAATACGTTCTGCAAACTGCTTTTTTTGTTGTTCACTAATTTCACGACCTCCAAAACCTTCCATATCAAAAGAAGTTTTGGATTGATAGGTAGCAATACCTCCATCAAATGTCTGTGCGCTAAGTGCAGTAGTTAAAATACTAAAGACAAAAGCGAGAACTAAAGATTGAATTTTCATAAGTCATATGGTTTATCGCTCTTTGACTTCTAAATTTCTTAAAGGTTTAACGGTATGAAAATTTATGTTAACTAACTCGTTGCAGTACTTGATTATTTAAAAGTTAGGACTTTCTATTTTTTTGTAATTTTCACAAATGCGATTGCTTTTCATAATTTGTTTTTTTATCCCGGGATTTCTGATAGCACAAGACTCGCTCGTAGTCTCGGCATCTCAGTTAGGTAAGAAATTTTCACTTCAGGCAGACACCTTTGTGGGAGTAGATTCTTATCAAAGTTTATATTATATAAAGAACAAAACATTACATAAAGAATATGCAGGCACGACCATTCAGTTTAGTGATTTACAGTTAGGAACTATTAACGATGTCGATCTCCTAAACCCTTTAAGAATTACCCTTTTTTATGCTGAAACGAATACGGCAGTAATTGTTGATAATACCTTAAATGAAATAACCCGTATTCAATTTAACGAACTAGAAAACTTTAGAAATATTAGTCACGCTCGCACGGCCAGCGATCGTCGATTATGGGTATTTAATGTAGATGCTCAACGTCTTGAACTATATGATTACTTAAATAACACATTCATAACCGATTTTACTCCTCAGAATCAAAATGCCCTAGCACTTACAAACGATTATAATACCTGCTGGGTACGTACAACAGATACTCTATATCAATACAATCAATACGGTAGTTTACTCAGTAAACAGCCTATCGATAAATTGGTTGATTTTCAATATTCAAAAGGAGAAATGATAGCGGTTATAGATGATACACTCTCTATTAGGCCTATAAATAATAAGCACTGGTCACCCATTAAATACCTACCGGAAGATATAAAAGCATTTTATTTGAATGCAGGAATCCTGTATCTTTACCATTCTGATTTAATCTCAACCTACAAACTGAACCTACCTAAATTTTAACTCATGCACATAGCCATTGCAGGCAATATAGGCGCCGGAAAAACAACTCTTACACGACTACTTGCTAAACATTTTAACTGGCAAGCACAATTTGAAGATGTGGTTGACAATCCTTATCTAGATGATTTTTATAATTCGATGGAGCGCTGGTCATTCAATCTTCAGATTTACTTTTTAAATAGCCGATTTAGACAGCTACTTGAAATAAAAGATAGTGAAACTGCCATTATTCAGGATCGCACAATTTATGAGGATGCATTTATTTTTGCTCCTAACTTACATGCAATGGGCTTATTAACTAATCGCGATTTTAATAACTACAGATCATTATTTGATTTGATGGAAAGCGTTGTTGATCCTCCAGATTTACTTATTTATTTACGCAGCAGCATACCTAATTTAGTAGCTCAAATTCACAAGCGAGGTCGTGATTATGAAAATTCAATTTCTATAGACTATCTAAGTAGATTAAACGAACGTTATGAGGCGTGGATTCATGATTATACTAAAGGAAACCTACTCATTATTGATGTAGACGACATAAATTTTGTAGACAATCCAGAAGATCTGGGTGATATCATTAATAGAATAGATGCAGAATTAAATGGACTCTTCTAGAATTAATATTTATTTTCTGAAATTATTTCTTAGCCTATTCTTGGTAACTCTTTCATTTTTGAGCTGCAAAAGGAGTGATTTAAAAAACCAAATCCAACAGCCGAAAGCTCCTATATTAGGAGCAGATTTATCGTATGTTAATGAAATTGAAGATGCGAGCGCATTTTTCACTTCAGAAGGAGATACCATAGATCCTTATTCTTACTTCGCTGAAAAGGGTGCAAATATTATTCGTTTACGATTATGGCATAATCCAGAACATTCACCTTATTCTAATTTTGAAGATGTAAAACGGTCCATAAAACGTGCACACGATGCCGGAGTTGCTGTCTTGCTTGATTTCCATTATTCAGATTTTTGGGTAGATCCTCAAAAACAAGAACGCCCTAAAGCGTGGGATGAAATCCAGGATAATCAGGTAATGGCTGATAGTATTTATAACTACACGTATCAAACACTTACTAAATTAGCTAAAGAAAACCTGCAACCACAATGGGTTCAAGTTGGTAATGAAACTAATATTGAAATTCTTCAGGCTAAAAATTCTGAAAATAATGATACGATCAACTGGAGACGAAATGCATTGTTATTAAATAAGGGTATCAAAGCTGTGAGAGATTTTTCTCAATCATCTAATTCGGCAATAAAGATTGTTCTTCATATAGCACAACCCGAAAATGCGCTTAATTGGTTTAAAGACGCACAAACAAACAACGTAACAGATTTTGACATCATAGGGCTTTCTTATTATTCAAAATGGTCAACTTATGCATTAGGTGATTTGCATCGCGCTATTGATTCTCTAAAAACCACTTATAAAAAAGAGGTTGTAGTTGTAGAAACCGCTTACCCACATACACTTAAGAATATAGATGCTGCGGGGAATATTCTTGGAGAAGATGCTATAATTCCTAATTTTCCTGCAACTCCTCAAGGTCAGAAAAATTACTTAATAAAGCTTACAAATGAAGTTCTAAAAGCAGGAGGTCTTGGAGTTATTTATTGGGAACCAGCCTGGGTTACTTCCTCTTCAAGTACGCTATGGGGAACTGGATCTCACTGGGATAATGCAACATTTTTTGACGCGTTTAATTCCAATGAAGCATTGCCGGCATTTGATTTTTTTAATAAGGAAAATTATAAATACTCAGAAAAAGAATAAAATTAGATAATTAAACCTTGCTCTCTAGCGTGATCTTCGGCAGCGGTGCTATCTTTTACAAGTAGAGCTGGGGTTACTTCAAATTTTTCCAGTAGGCCACGTACTCTAAATGCACGTTTTTCGTGAGTTACACTTCGCAAATAAATCGCTTTAATACGTTCTGGATATTCTTCGGCTATTTCTATATAGATATCAGCATCGTGCTCACCACTATCTCCTATAAGAACAAATTGTAAATCTGGATACGTCTTTAAAATATTCCGAATTTCATGTTGTTTATGTGGTTTTTCAGGCTTTGGCGTTCGATCAAAAGGAGTCCTAAAATCACGCAATAGGATGGCGCCTTTTGGGAAACTATTATTCTTGATAAATGCTTCCAGATAGTGGTATAAATTCCACGGACTGTTGCTCACATAAAACATAGGGTTTGATGCACTCCCAGATTTACCCAAATGTAATTTTTTATAGAAATCTGCAGCACCTGTAAAAGGCGTACGTTTACCCACACCTTTAAATAATGTATTTAAAATTACCCGCCATTTTAAAAGTGAGGTTACACCTGTCTTCAACATTGTGTCATCGATATCACTAATAACACCGTATTCAGCTTTATCAGATGGGATAAGCATTTGAGCAGCAAACCTATTGTCATTGGTTACTAATCGCTTTTGATTTTCATCGTCATAAGCCAATTCCAATTGTAGCCAACCCTCTTCATTAGTAAGATCCTTTAAATTTGCTAATTTTTCATCAACCTTAAAATAACCCTCTTCATCTGTAACAGTATACAAAACGCGATTATCTGGCAATTTAACTTTGATCTTAGCGTGTGAGAGCTCATCGCTTCTAAACTGTCTGTAGGCATTTTTAAATGCATTTACAAAACCGGTTTTTTCTAAATTAACACCTTCATCTTCAAGCGCCCTACCTAACAAATAAATATGCTCATGGGTACCATAACTTTGATACCCATGTATTTGCAAGGGGTCTTTTTCGTGAAGATTCAATCTTTGTAAAACATCTTTAAACATAACTTTAAATTATAAAATCCCGACATGCTAGCCGGGATTTTAATGGTAAAGTTGTCTTAAGGATACGTTATTCTTTTATTTGAATTCTCGGTTTTTTAACTTCATTTTTAATAAATTCAAATACGTTATTTTCAAATCTCCTTCAGCTACATTTCAAGTGACTGTTAGGGTTTTGCATTTAAAATATGTTCATCTGCTACTCCAGACTTTTCAGTTCGTACTAAATCGCTATTCGTTCGAGCTACATCTACTTCAGTATTAATCGGATTTGTATCAACCAAAACCTCATCATTTTCGGCAGCTAATAATGGAGCAATAACTAATCCTACTAGGCAGGTAAGTTTAATAAGTATATTCATTGAAGGGCCTGATGTATCCTTAAATGGATCACCAACCGTGTCACCAGTAACTGCAGCTTTATGTGCATCGCTACCTTTGTAAGACATTTTACCTTCAATTTCTACACCTGCTTCAAATGATTTTTTTGCATTATCCCAAGCACCTCCAGCATTATTCTGAAAAATCGCCCACATAACTCCAGAGACACAAACACCCGCCATATAACCTCCCAGTGGTTCAGCTCCAAATAAAAGCCCCATCAAAATGGGGGTAATTATTGTTATCAAACCAGGTAGAATCATCTCTCTTAAGGCAGCTTTAGTAGAAATCTCAACACACTTTCCATATTCGGGTTTTCCTGTACCTTCTAGTATTCCCGGAATTTCCCTAAACTGTCTGCGTACCTCCTGCACCATTTGCATCGCAGCTTTACCAACAGATTGCATTGCTAATGCGGAAAAAACAACAGGAATCATTCCGCCTACAAACAAAGCTGCTAGTACATCTGCTTTAAATATATTAATACCATCAATCCCGGTAAATGTAACGTACGCCGCAAAAAGTGCGAGTGCTGTGAGCGCTGCAGAGGCAATAGCAAAACCTTTACCTACTGCTGCAGTGGTATTACCTACAGAATCTAAAATATCGGTACGTTCACGCACATGATCATCGAGATTACTCATCTCTGCAACTCCGCCGGCATTATCTGCGATAGGTCCGAAGGCGTCTATAGCTAATTGCATTGCGGTAGTTGCCATCATTGCTGAAGCCGCTAGAGCTACACCGTAAAACCCTGCCAACTCATAAGACCCATAAATAGCAGCCGCAAATAGCAATACAGAAAGAAAAGTAGATTTCATACCCACAGCTAAACCAGCAATAATATTTGTTGCCGCTCCAGTAGAAGAATTTTTTACAATACTCATAACTGGCCCCTTCCCTAAACTTGTGTAATGCGCCGTAACAATAGAAATTAGAGCACCTACGGCAAGACCAATACAAGCTGACCAGAATACATTTAAAGAAGAAATATCTTTATACCCTTCTCCAAAAAATTGCATCGACATTGATTGTGGTAACATCCAGTCAATAAGAAAATAACTAGCAACCAAGGTTAAAAGTATAGCTACCCAATTACCGGCATCTAAGGCCCGTTGAACTTGGCTTTCTTTGGCATTATTATTTTTAATACCCACTAAAAATGTTCCGATGATTGAAGCTAAAATTCCTACTCCTGCAATAACAATTGGTAATAAAACCGGCCCCATATTATTAAAAGCATCTGTAAATTGACTATCTCTAGACATATCTCGTACTAGATAGTTACCCAAAACCATAGCTGCTAACACTGTTGCTACATAACTACCAAAAAGATCTGCCCCCATTCCGGCAACATCACCTACGTTATCACCCACATTATCTGCAATTGTCGCGGGATTACGAGGATCATCTTCAGGAATTCCGGCTTCTACTTTACCCACCAGATCTGCTCCCACATCTGCGGCTTTTGTATAAATACCTCCTCCCACACGAGCAAAAAGCGCTATAGACTCTGCTCCCAAAGAAAACCCCGCCAGCGTTTCTAATACTACTGTCATTTCTTCATAAAAATCTCCGCCTTCAGTTAAAAAGCTTTTCATTAAAAAAAGAAAAATTAGACTCAATCCTAAAACGGCTAGTCCTGCAACTCCAAGCCCCATAACCGTACCTCCTCCAAAACTTACTTTTAGAGCTTGAGGCAAACTTGTTTTTGCAGCCTCTGCTGTACGTGCATTTGCATCAGTAGCAATACGCATTCCTATATTTCCTGCAAGAGCAGAAAAAAAAGCGCCAATAATAAAGGCCGGAACAATCATCCAGCTTGTTGTATCTACCATATACGACACCACAAACAGCAATCCGGAGGCAATAATAACAAAGATGAGTAACAGCCTATATTCGGCAGCTAAGAATGCAAGAGCTCCTTCTTTGATGCTTTTTGAAATATCCTGCATTTTTTCATTTCCGCTGGGTTGTCTCTTGACCCAAGCCATTTTGATAAACATAAAAAGCAGTCCAATGATCGCCAAAATGATTGGCACGTAGATAATGTTAGATTCCATAAATGAGCTTTTAAATTATTAATACAATAATACTAAAGTAGTAAAATTGCGATTAACATAATTAAATTGAATATTTATAGAGAATATACAATAAAAAAAGACCGCTTATTAGCGGTCTTTTATATAGGTTATTAAATTCTTGTGAACTTAATCTATACTCACATCTTCTTTAGGAATATCACTATTCTTATAACGATCTATACACTGAATGATAATTTCTTTTGCCTCGTTTACATCACCAAAACCACCTACATCCACTTTTTTCTTTTCAAGATCTTTATAAACTTGAAAGAAATGCTCAATTTCTTTGATTAAGTGTGGGTTTAATTCACTAAGATCTTTAGTACTACTTGCGATAGGATCACTTACCGGTACACAAATAATTTTTTCATCTGGACCTTTTTCATCGGTCATATGAAATACACCAATAGGCTTAACTTCCATTACACAGCCTGGAAAAGTAGGCTCTGTAACTAAAACTAGAACATCTAAAGGATCACCATCTAGCGCTAATGTTTGTGGGATAAATCCGTAATCTGCAGGGTACATCATTGAAGAAAAAATCATACGGTCATATCGTATTTTTTTCAACTTAAAATCATACTCATACTTATTACGACTACCCTTCGGTATTTCGATAAGAACGTCAAATGCTGAAATTTGCTCTGTTGTCATGCTATTATATATTTTTTCTATTGTTTTTTTACGTAAAATAGGCTACAAAAATAGACCAAATGAGAAGCTACGACAAACAAATCTTCTAAAAGTAACATCTAGTTAACCAGCAAACTACTTTTTACATCAAACTAATACTCTCACTATCACATTGCTTAATTTTAGAACGAAAATTCAAGTGCTCCAGTTACCCCAAACTTACGTGCATCTGGCACTTCTAAATAGTTTCCTCTAAAATTAAAATCAATTCGAAGTATTTTTAAAATATTACCCACTCCAAAGCTATATTCATAGTACGGTTTAGAATCTGGCGCGATATATCTTATATTAGAAGCATTGATAAGTTGGTTTTCATTTGAAATTTCTCCCCAAGCACCTCTAAAACCAATTATCTCACGTAGATTTAATTTCTTAAGTAGCGGAATTTTACCAAATAATCTTCCTCCAAAGTTATGCTCCAGGTGAAGCGTAGCATACGTATCTGTTACAAATTCATAATAATTCAACTGCGGAAATGTCCCGTATATTGAAAATAGATTTTGATTACCAGGAATAACACTCAACAAGCCTAATGGCACTTCACCAAAGGTTTTACCGACCTCGATTGTAGAACTAAACGTACCTAAACCACCCATTCTCCACGGTTGACGATACGAGAATTGAAGCTTCTCGTAATCAAAATCACTATTAAAGAGACCTTCAACCCCTTTAGTATAACCTAAATATAGGGTTGGAAACCATTCATTACTGGTGGTGCGCTCAACCCCGTATCCTGAGGTACGTTTACCCGGTTCAAATATTGCACTCAGTACAAGTTCTGTTTGCTTTACTTCAGAGGCAATTTCTGTTTGTGAAAAGTCTGTAAAATAATCTAAGTTAAATGTTGGTGATGCAGATTTTAAAGTTCTGTATGACATATCAGACCGTATAATCAAATTCTTTAAAAATTCTGCCTCAATTGCAAAATTGGCAAGTTTGAGACTCGTAAGTTGGTCGTTGTTTCCTACAGTAACTAAAGATGATGAAGCTAGATTTCTTCCTAATACATCTGTTGAGGTTGTTAGACTTGCGGCTATTTGCTCAATATCTTGTCTATATCCTCCAGAAACTATAAGTCTTGCCTTATTGTCTAGTAGGATTTTACCCGAAATACCGAATTTAAATTTGTCATCTTTAAAACCATATGCGCCAAAACCTTCTAGCCTCCAAGGATCATTTTGGTCAAAATATGTTCTTGCACCTAATCGCACTCGTAATCCTTCGACATCATTAAAACCAAGGGCAGAAAATACAGGGCCAATATCTAGATTTGCTTTATCCCATTCATAATATCCACTTACCAGAACGGCTCCCGCATCATATAAACGCTGAAATTTAGGAACCTTCTTAAGCGAATCGAGCATAACGTATACCCCTTTTTCATCTTTGCTTAAAGGTTCAAGACGTTTTTCTTCCCAAAAATCATCTCCTTTAGTATATACATCCTCGTCATATTTAGAAACTCGCTCATCATAAACTTTTTCATCTAGTTTCTTATCAAATGTATAGTTGTCATAAAGTGTAGTACGCTTTCCATAGATTCCACGACTTCCTTCTTTTTTCCGAAGTGAGAAATCTGAAAGAAAATAATCACGCGTTATTAAGAATACCGAGTCATTAAGCACATCATACTCCTGCTCAATGTAGATCTCTTTTACCCAATTGATATTGGCACTTTTATTAACCTGCAGGTTTATTTCTTTAATTGCCCAGGTTGTATCATTTACCCAAAAATCTCCTTTAAATGTGAGTTCGTTAGAGCGTCTTGGATAATATATAATATTATAGCACCACTTGTCTTTTATAAATGTACTGTCTGCAAGTACATAGTTATAGGTGTCGATACCTGTTGTTGACAAAGGACTCACAAAACTCTTATCAAAAAACTTAAGGTAGTTGTCATATATATTAAACTCATTATAGAGCTCTTGAATAAAAGCTATTAAAGTTTGATTTGTACTAAAACCACTATTTCTATTGCCTTCTAATTCCTCTTTTTCTTTCCCCAGAATATTGTCTCCGTAAACTTTACTGCTACGTTCATTTATAAAAATGGGCAAATAGGTCTTTCCAGTAATTCTAGAAGTATCCATCTGATCAAAAATAAACTCCATCTTGTTAAAGATTTTGCTATTTATTAATGCACTATCAATAGTGTTGAGATCAAATTCTACCTTCTCATATTTATCATACTGGTATTGTTTGACATTGCTCAAGCCGTTAGATCGTTTATTTTCCCAGATCTTTCTCAAGATATCTATCGCCGGGTTGTTCTTTTTAGATTGTTTACCTGTATAAATTACAACCTCACTAAGACTTTCGGTTTCTTCACCAAGAGTGATTTTTAAATCATAATTAACCTTTTGCGGCAACGCTACTTCTTTAGACTGAAAACCTACAAAAGACACCTTTAAACCTGTATAGGTAGCATCTGATTGAATATAAAAACGTCCATCCTCATTAGTAATTGTTCCTTCTGTAGAACCTGCAAACACAACATTTGCAAAAGGTATAGGGCTACCGGCATCATCATAAACTATCCCTCCTGCCTTAGTCTGACCTATAGTTAGTACAGGAAGAAGGACAAGTAATAATAAGATTAAAATTCTCTTCATAAATGGTATAAGTAGGTCTCTCTTGGGGAGCGTCTAGCACTTTTTACAGGGCTAATTAGTACTATATATACGGCAATTTTACCGCACGAGTTCTATTTGTCGCAAAATGGAACTTTTATTAACAAAAAAAGCTTCATTAATCAGAGATTAATGAAGCTTCAAAGATAATTGTAACAGTCTATCTGTAAAGTACTTTTTTCACAGCTTTAACAACGTCATTACTATTAGGAATCCATTCTTTTAAAAGTCCCGGTGAGTAAGGCGCAGGAGTATCTGCCGTGTTTATTTTTACAATAGGAGCATCCAGATAATCAAATGCTTGCTCTTGTACTTGATAAGTGATTTCTGTAGAAACATTCCCAAAAGGCCAAGCTTCTTCAAGAATTACTAATCTATTTGTTTTTTTCACAGATTCAAGAACTGTGTTAATATCTAAAGGTCTTACCGTACGTAAATCGATAATTTCACAAGATATTCCTTCTTTTTCTAATTCGTCTGCGGCAGTATAAGCCTCTTTGATAATTTTACCAAAAGATACTATAGTAACGTCCTTACCCGCTCTTTTGATATCTGCAACACCTATAGGAATAAGGTAATCACCTTCTGGAACTTCTCCTTTATCACCATACATCTGCTCACTCTCCATAAAAATAACTGGATCATCATCACGTATAGCCGCTTTAAGTAGACCTTTTGCATCTGCTGGGTTTGAAGGCACAATAACCTTAAGTCCCGGAGTATTTGCAAACCAACTTTCAAATGCTTGTGAGTGTGTTGCTCCTAATTGCCCTGCTGAAGCAGTAGGACCTCTAAAAACGATAGGACAATTAAATTGACCTCCAGACATCTGGCGTATTTTTGCCGCATTGTTTATAATCTGATCAATTCCTACTAGTGAGAAATTAAATGTCATATATTCTACAATAGGACGGTTACCGTTCATAGCACTACCTATGGCAATACCGGCAAAACCAAGCTCAGAGATAGGAGTATCAATCACGCGGTCTGGACCAAACTCGTCTAGCATACCTTTTGATGCTTTATATGCACCATTATATTCTGCTACTTCTTCACCCATAAGGTAAATGGTGTCATCCCGACGCATCTCTTCACTCATGGCCTCGCAAATGGCTTCCCTAAATTGTATTGTTTTCATATATTAAAGTGGATGTAATAATACAGTTAAATCAAGTAAATTCCCCAAATTTGAAGGGGTAGCAAAAATAGCAATTAAATCAACCTAAAAGAATTTGATTTAACTAAAATTTGTTATGCGCGCATAGTAAATTTCAAATATTAATGCTTATTTTCGTATCGCAAACGAAATAGTTACTCTAAAAAGAAATAATATATGAAAATATTAGTGTGCATCAGCCACGTACCTGATACGACTTCCAAGATCAACTTTACAGACAATGACACGCAGTTTGACACTAATGGTGTTCAATTTGTAATAAATCCTAATGATGAATTTGGGTTAACCCGAGCAATGTGGTTTAAAGAAAAACAAAATGCTACAGTAGATATCGTAAATGTTGGGGGCGCAGAAACAGAACCTACACTTCGTAAAGCCCTAGCAATAGGTGCAGATTCTGCTATACGTATAAATACAGAAGCACTAGATGGTTTTCAAGTAGCAAAAGAACTAAGTGTAATTGCTAAAGAAGGTAATTACGATTTAATAATTGCCGGTCGTGAATCTATAGATTACAATGGAGGTATGGTACCGGGAATGCTTGCCAGTTTAATAGGCGCAAGTTTTATAAATACTTGCATTAGTCTGGAGATAGAAGGCGATTCTGCAACTGCCATACGAGAAATTGATGGTGGTAAAGAGACTGTAACTGCAAAGCTTCCTCTGGTAATAGGTGGTCAAAAAGGTCTTGTAGAAGAAAGTGATCTGCGTATTCCAAATATGCGTGGAATTATGATGGCTCGTAAAAAACCTCTAGATGTAAAAGAACCACAAGGAGCTTCTACAGAAACTAAAGCGGTTTCATTTGAAAAGCCGGCTCCTAAAGGTGCTGTAAAATTAATTTCTCCAGACAATTTAGATGAGCTTATAGATCTCCTTCATAACGAAGCAAAAGCTATTTAAAAATCGAGATGAATTAAAAACTACTTTTCATTAACCGGAAAGAAAAAATTAAAAATATGTCAGTTTTAGTATATACAGAAGCAGAAGAAGGAAAGTTTAAGAAGACCTCCTATGAGGTTGTGAGTTATGCGCGAGGCATAGCAGATATGATGAATACTACAGTTACAGCAATCGCTGTTAACGCAGATAATATATCAGAATTAGGTGCATATGGCGCAGACAAAGTATTGCATATCAAAAACGATAAATTAAATGCTTTTAATGCAAATGCCTACGCCAAAGCAATTGCACAAGCAGCTAACCAGGAAAGTTCTAAGGTAATTGTAATAAGCAGCAGTGCCAATGCAAAATATTTTGCACCATTGCTTGCTATAGATTTAAATGCAGGATACGCTTCTAATGTTGTTGCTCTTCCTGAAAGCGCATCACCATTTACTGTTAAACGTACTGCGTTTACAAATAAAGCATTTAATCACACCGAAATTACTACCGACATTAAAATTGTAGGTCTTTCAAAAAATAGCTTCGGAGTCAAAGAGTCGCAGAGAGATGCTTCAGAAGAATCTTTTGAACCTAGTTTAGAAGATGCACAATTTGATGTTGAAGTTAAATCGGTAGACAAAGCAAAAGATAAGGTTACCATCGCAGATGCAGAAATTGTTGTGAGTGGTGGCCGCGGATTAAAAGGTCCAGAAAACTGGTCGATGGTTGAAGAAATGGCAGATATATTAGGAGCAGCGACAGCTTGTTCTAAGCCGGTTTCTGATATGGGATGGAGACCACATAGCGAGCACGTAGGACAAACTGGGAAACCCGTTGCGTCTAATTTATATATAGCTATTGGAATTTCCGGAGCTATTCAACATTTGGCAGGAATTAACTCTTCGAAAGTTAAAGTGGTTATCAATTCGGATCCTGAAGCGCCGTTTTTTAAGGCAGCAGACTACGGTATTGTAGGTGATGCATTTGATATTGTACCCCGACTTAACGAAAAACTAAAAGAGTTTAAAGCTAATAACTCATAATTTAGTACTTTCGGCAATTCAAAGGGCTGTTTAAATTTGGATACTTGTCCTCTTTTAAACAGCCTTTTTATATTTTTGCAACTTATGAGTTTAGTGCGTTTAAATATTAAGGGAATATCGTATAGCCAGACACAGAATGGCGCGTACGCTTTAATTCTAAGTGAAGTTGACGGCGACCGGAAACTACCCATAGTTATAGGTGCTTTTGAAGCACAATCAATTGCAATTGCACTTGAAAAAGAAATCTTGCCTCCACGCCCACTCACCCATGATTTATTCAAAAACTTCGCAGATCGATTTGAAATCAATGTGAAGCAGGTAATTATCCACAAACTAGTGGATGGTGTATTTTACAGTAGTATTATATGTGAGCGTGATACTATTGAAGAAGTTATAGATGCAAGAACCAGCGATGCGATTTCATTAGCATTGCGATTCAATGCGCCCATATTTACTTATAAGAATATTTTAGACAAAGCTGGTATTTTCCTCAAAGGTTCAGAATCTAAGCAAGATGGATTTGAGGATGATGTACTGGTAGATCAACTTATCATTGAGGATGATCCTGTAGAAAGTAATAATTATAAAAAAATGTCACTGAGTGAACTCAACACGTCACTTGATGAAGCAGTAGCTGCAGAAGACTATGAAGCAGCAGCAAAAATACGTGATGAGATTTCTAAACGCAATTAACTATAGATGCGAAAATTACTTTCTTACCTCTTTATTTCTTTGATTTCTATTTTCAGCGCGATTGGCCAGACAGTTGAAGAAATCTTACCCGTTGCTGAAGCTAAAACCCTTATACCCAATTCAGGATTTTCATTTGATAGTTTGTGGCGAGGTGTTTTAGGAATGGTTTCTTTATTATTAATTTCTTACCTGCTAAGCGCTAATAGAAAAGCTATAAACTGGAAAACCATTGGAGTTGGACTTACCGCTCAACTTTTACTCGCGTACGGTGTATTGAAAGTTGCATTTGTTCAAAATCTTTTTGAGTTCGTAGGTAAAATCTTTGTCAAAATCTTAGAGTTTACTGCTGCTGGAAGTGAATTTCTATTAGGTGGAATGATGGACACTGAAAGCTATGGATTTATATTTATATTTCAAGTTCTTCCCACAATTATCTTCTTTTCAGCCCTTACATCTGTATTATTCTATTTAGGTGTTATACAAATAGTGGTAAAAGGAATGGCCTGGGTACTTACGAAGTTGATGAATATTTCTGGAGCTGAAAGCTTATCAGTTGCAGGTAATATTTTTCTAGGTCAAACTGAAGCTCCATTAATGATTAAGGCCTATTTAGAGCGAATGACCCGTTCTGAAATACTTTTAGTAATGATAGGCGGTATGGCCACTGTTGCAGGAGGTGTACTTGCTGCATATATAGGATTTCTTGGAGGTGATGACCCTATTGCCCGATTAGAATTTGCACGTCATTTATTAGCTGCTTCTGTTATGGCAGCACCAGGCGCTATTGTTATTTCAAAATTGCTTTACCCGCAGCAACAACCTATTGATGCGCGAGTAGAAGTATCTTCAGATAAAATAGGTTCAAATATTCTGGACGCAATTGCAACAGGAACAACAGAAGGACTCAAGCTTGCTGCTAACGTAGGTGCGATGTTACTTGTATTTGTTGCTTTTATTGCAATGATAAATTACGGATTCAACAAAATAGGAGAAGTTACCACTCTTAATAGCTTCTTAGCAGCATATACTCCTTATGAGAGCTTCTCTATCGAAGCGATTTTAGGAACTATTTTCGCTCCTCTAATGTGGCTTATAGGTGTTGCCACAGAAGATGTTATGCTCATGGGTCAACTTCTAGGAATTAAACTTGCTGCCAGTGAATTTGTAGGATATATACAATTAGCAGATCTTAAAAACCCTATAAACGATATTAGCTTTACCTATCAAAAGTCTGTTATAATGGCAACTTATATGTTATGCGGTTTTGCAAATTTCGCATCAATAGGTATACAGATTGGAGGAATAGGATCGTTAGCACCGGGACAACGCAAAACACTTTCAGAATTTGGTCTAAAAGCGGTTATAGGTGGAACGATAGCATCATTATTGTCTGCTACGTTAGCTGGAATGCTTATTGGATAATTAAAAGGTTAATGCCCATTCTTTAGCTGCATCAAAAGTTTCAAAGAATGCGAACGACCCTTCAAAATAACTTTGCTCTTTAATGAGCTGCTGTCTTCTCTCATCACCGTTAGGAGAAACAATAGCCAGACCCTTCATTTTATGAAGATCTAGAGATTCCATAATTTCAGAATCAAATTGTGTATTTAATCCGCGTTCAGATATCAGAACATACTTCTGATTGCCATAAAACTTATTAACGGCATTTACGATCTCTAAAGCCTTTTCCTTAGAAACTAGATTAAGATCTTCATTAAAAAGACAATGCACAAAAGTGTCATAAAATGTAACCTGTGCAAATGAGTACGTCTTTATATTATTAATAGTCATATGATACGAATAAGTTACCAAGCTCAAAAGTACTTATTTTACTCAATTAAATTTTAGAAAATTTTAACTTATTAACGATTTTTCAAATTTGCTATTCCTATTTTTGAAAACCGATAAAATTTAGACTCCATGAAGCAGTATCATGCGCTTGCAAAACACATTCTTGAAAATGGCATCCAAAAAGGTGATCGTACTGGTACAGGTACTTTGAGCGTCTTTGGTTATCAAATGAGATTTGATTTAAGTAAAGGATTTCCAATGGTTACAACCAAGAAATTACACCTCAAATCTATCATATACGAGCTATTATGGTTCTTAAAAGGAGAGACTAACGTGGGTTATCTTCAAAAAAATGGGGTACGCATCTGGAATGAGTGGGCAGATGAGAATGGCGATTTAGGACCTGTCTATGGTCATCAGTGGCGTAATTGGGCTAGCGAAGAGATCGATCAAATTAAAGAAGTAATTGAGACGCTTAAAACAAATCCTAACAGCAGACGTATGCTTGTAAGTGCCTGGAATCCTAGTGTACTTCCAGATACTTCAAAGTCATTTTCAGAAAACGTAGCAGCTGGGAAAGCAGCATTACCACCTTGTCACGCCTTTTTTCAGTTTTATGTTGCACCAGCAGACTCCAATAGCGAGGATAAGCGACCACGACTATCCTGCCAATTATATCAACGCAGTGCAGATGTATTTCTTGGGGTTCCTTTTAATATAGCATCTTACGCATTGTTTACGATGATGATTGCTCAGGTTTGCGATTACGCACCGGGTGATTTTGTACATACTTTTGGTGACGCGCACATCTACAATAATCATATTGAGCAACTAAACTTGCAATTGAGCCGAGAAATACGCACCTTACCGACAATAAAGCTTAATCCTACTATCAAGGATATCTTTGATTTCAAGTTTGAAGACTTCACACTCGAAAATTATGATCCACATCCTCACATAAAAGGAGCGGTTGCCATTTAAACATATAATTAATAATTATGAAAGCTATTTTTTTTACGCTATTCCTCACTATTTGTTCAATTTCATATGCTCAGGAGGGAATTACCGTGTCGGGTAATTCGATCTCTATCACAGAAATACCTCCAATTTGGCCAGGTTGTACTGGGAACGCAATTGAGAAAAAAGCTTGTTTCAAGCAAGAGCTAGTTAATCACGTGATTAGTAATTTTCAATTTCCAGAAGGTTATAAGAAAGGAAGCGTAAAGGAGAAAATAATAGTGGATTTTGTAATAAATGAAGAAGGCAAGCCACAAATACTTGGGGTAAAAGGCGGAACAAAAATGTTACAAGAAGAAGCTAAACGCAATATCTTAGCTATTCCTCAAATGACACCCGGTCAAGCTGGAGGAAGTCCTCGAGCAATTAAGTATTCTATGCCATTTACGTTTTAACGCCCTGTTAACGCAAGTCTAAAAAACAGCAACACAATATTATTGTAACTTTGAGAATAACCAAAAGTTATCCCTCATTGCTATGATTACCAGTTCTATTGCACTTTTAGACTTTTTATTAGAAACACGTGAGCATACAGAAACAATTTGCAAACCTCTACAAATTGAAGATTATGTTGTGCAGCCTATTGAAGATGTTTCTCCACCTAAATGGCATTTAGGACACACCACCTGGTTCTTCGAAGATTTTATTCTGAAAAAATTTAAAGATGATTATCAGGTCTATGACGATCATTTTGCTTTTGTATTTAACAGCTATTATGAGAGTATGGGAGCTCGAGTGGTACGCACAGATCGTGGCAATTTATCCCGCCCAACGGTTGATCAGGTTTATGCATATCGCAAATATGTTACTAATGCTTTAAAAACATTGCTTGAGGAAAATGACACCGATGAACTTGCTCAGCTTATTGAAATAGGAATTCACCATGAAAAACAGCATCAAGAACTACTACTAACAGACATCAAATACATTCTTGGGAATAATCCATTACTCCCAACATATTCAAGCGAATTTCAAGAATTTAAGCTGAATCCCAATCCTGCCGAATGGCTTTCTATACCCGAAGGCATATATGAAATAGGTCATAAGGGTAATGGCTTCAGCTATGATAACGAATTAGGTTTGCATAAGGTATATCTTAATTCTTTTGAAATTAGCAGTAGATTAGTTACTAATTCAGAATATATACAATTCATAGAAGCTGGAGGATATGAAAGTGTTCTGTTATGGCATAGTGAAGGATGGGCTTGGATTAATGATAATGCTATAAAAGCTCCTTTATATTGGCACAAGAATGACAATTATTATGAATACTACGGATTGAATGGCTTACAGAGATTAAATCTTGAGGCTCCCGTTACTCATATTTCTTATTATGAAGCTTTTGCATATGCGCAGTGGAAAGGACTGCGACTACCTACAGAATTTGAATGGGAAGTTGCACAATCGCAATTTGACTGGGGAGAGCGCTGGGAATGGACAGAAAGTGCCTACCTACCCTACCCTAACTATACTAAAGCTCCAGGAGCATTAGGAGAATATAATGGCAAATTTATGGTTAGCCAGAAAACATTGAGAGGCGGCTCTGTAGCCACTTCAAATTACCATACCAGACCTACTTATCGTAACTTTTTTCACCCTCAATTAAGATGGCAATTTACCGGCCTGCGACTTGCTCGTTAATTCTATAAAAAGATGAAATCAAACCAAGAGACAAAGTTTAAAAACACTTTTGAAGAAGAAGTGTACGAAGGATTAACAGCATTCCCTAAATACTTATCCTCAAAGTATTTTTATGACAAAAAGGGTGATAAACTCTTTCAAAAAATAATGGCTCTACCTGAGTATTATTTAACTGAATGTGAACGCACAATTATCGAAGAAAATAAAGCCGATATATCTAACCTATTTTCTGGAGATGCAGGTTTTGATCTTGTTGAATTAGGTGCAGGAGATGGTAAAAAAACTAAAATTTTATTACAAGAATTAATTGAGACCAAGAGAAATTTCACTTATAAGCCTATTGACATTAGTCAAAATGTTCTTGATGAATTAGAAGAAGATGTTTTAAACAGATGGCCTTCAATAAATATTGAGACCGAGCAGGGAACTTACTTTAATATTTTAAAGAAATTAAGTGAACAACAAAAAGACCGTAAAATGGTCATCGTTGTACTTGGCTCAAACATTGGCAATTTACCTCACAAATATGCCGTCGAATTTTTGACTACCATTAGAAAGTCTATGCAACCGGAAGATCTTTTATTTATGGGTTTTGATCAAAAAAAAGATCCTCAGGTAATTTTAAATGCTTACAATGATTCTCAAGGGGTTACTGAAGAATTTAATAAAAATCTTCTTTCTCGAATTAATGAAGAAATGAACGCAAATTTTGACTTGCAAAAATTTAATCACTGGCCCGTGTACGATCCTGAAAACGGAACTACAAAAAGTTTCTTAGTAAGTACCGAAGATCAAACTGTAACCCTGCAAAATCTAGACCTTGATATTCATTTTTCAGCCTGGGAAAGTATACACACAGAAATTTCTCAAAAGTATGATGATGTGATTGTAAACTGGCTGGCGCAAGAGGCCGGACTCGTAGTAGAAAAGCAATATTCTGATCCAAAAAATTATTTTACCGATTACATATTCCGAATAAAATAATTAAAACAATAGCTTATGAAAGCAACATGGAAAGACGTAATTCTAGCAGAAAGCACTGAGACAATACTTGTAGAGGGTAATCACTACTTTCCTGTTAACGATGTCAATAAAGAGTTTTTAATAAACTCAGAAACGCATACCATTTGCCCTTGGAAAGGCATTGCAAGCTACTACTCGATAAAAATTGAAGGCGAAATTCTCAAAGACGCCGCCTGGTATTATCCTAAACCAAATATGAAAGCAAAAAATATAGCCAATCATATAGCTTTCTGGAAAGATGTTAGTGTTCACTCTTAGGTAAACACTAACATTTAAAAAATCTATAAAGATAAAATACTGTTCTCTGCACCAGCAAAATCATTCCATCGTGCTCCATCAGCCTCAGGCTCTGTCATCCAATTTTGATCTACAGCATACTTGAACTCATAAGAAGCATCTACTGGTATATTTAATGATCCCTTAAAGGAACCGTTTTTTAATTTTTTAAGTTCAGCCTTTTCCCAATTATTGAAATCTCCTGCCACAGCAACTGTCTTAGCATCTACATTCTCTACCACAAATGTTACCTTACATTCTGGTTTTGATTTTAAGAATTGTTTTGTAATCGACATAACTATTAGTTTTAAGTTTCTCCAAATTTATAAATGATAACTGATAATTTTCCAAGAATCAGACTTTTAGACTTATTTTTCCGAATAATAGACACAATTAAAGTGTTGTTTTTTAATTACTTAATTCGCAAACGTTGTCTAAAGAGAATATACTATTATTTTATATAAATATAATTATTAAAAATAAGTCATGCGTGCTAAATTAACCGTGAAAGCTTCGTTAAATCGTCTTCAGAATTAAAATAATGGAAGCTAACCCGAATACCCGTTCCTCGTTGCGAACAGATTATATTATTCTCAATAAGCTTATTAAAGAGTTTCTGATCTCCTTTAATATTAAAAATTGAAGAATGTTGCGCTCTTTTAGAAATTATAGGGTCTACTAGTTTTTTTTCAGAAAATACTTCCATTGCCTTTTGTTTAAGAAGATCAATTTGATTTGTAATTTGATCTTGACCTATACGTTTGATTAATTTAATAGAAGCCTGCAAACTCCCTTGAGCAAGAGTATCAAGATGACCCGGTTCGAGACCGCCAATAAACGAGTCATCTTCTTCTTTAAATGCACCCCTTACAGAGTTAAAGCCAGTTGTTTTCAATTTTAAATTGGAAGTCACCTCGTTTTTTATTAGAAAGAAGCCATTACCATATCCTGCATTCATCCATTTATAGGCGCTGGCTCCTAAAATATCGATACCGCTTTCTTTGAAATTAAAGCTCTCGACACCACAGTACTGTGTACCATCTGCAATAATTATAAGATTAGGATGTGCTTGTTTTAATTCTTTTAAAAAATCAAAATTAACCTGAATACCACTAATGTATTGAACGAGACTAAGACATAGAAAATCTGGTTTTTCCTTTGTCACACATTCAAGTATATTGTTTTCCAAATTTTCATCAATAATCGCATAGCAGGTTTTGAAACCTCGTGATAGCACCGGCCAATTAATTGATGGATAATCTTCTTTTAGCAGCGCAATTTTAGAATTTTTTGGAAGCGCTTCTAACACCGCATTAAAACCTAAAGAAAAGTTGGGGACTAATCCTACCAGAGAGGCGTCACAATTAAAATAGCTCCCCACATCCTTACGTACGCCATCTAAAAATTTATCTTGATCATTTTTCAGCAAGCTTCCCATTACTAAATAATCAAGATCATGATTTTGCCTAAAGTCGAGCAAAGTTTCTGATAGCAAACCAGATGCTGCCGTATTTAAATGAATGTAATTTGTAGTAACCGGAAACTCTTTTTTTAAGTTTTTCATAGGTGAGATCTGCAATTAAATCTTGTAAATTTGATTTGTAAAACAATTTACCTCATCTTATGTTCTCAAAAAAGCAGGAAACAACTAAAATTGATCGTGATCAACGTGAGCTTATAGAATACGCTCAACTACGTGTAAAAGAGAAAAAAAATCTTTTTAGACATTTTGTTATTTTTCTTGCCGGGGCAATACTCTTAATCATCCTAAATTTAATTTTAGATTTTGGAGCAGATTTTAGACCTCTTGAGATAGATTGGTTTGTATGGGCAACATTGATTTGGTTCTTCTTTTTTCTAATTCATTTTTTGAATGTATTTCTTTTTAAATCCTTCATGAATAAAAAATGGGAAAATGACCAACTTGACAAACTTGTCGCTAAGCAAAAAAATAAAATTGCTCAACTTCAAACTAAAGTTAATCAAGAACACCCTATTATAGAACCTACCAAAAACTATACTAGACCTAACACTCCATTAAACTCGTAGCTCTATGATTACAATGATTGCTGCTGCTGCAGAAAATAATGCATTAGGTAAAGACAATGATCTTGTATGGCATCTTCCTGATGACTTTAAGAGATTTAAGCAATTAACTTCCCATCATCACATTATAATGGGTAGAAAAACTTTTGAGACCTTTCCCAAACCACTGCCAAACAGAACTCATATAGTTATCACAAGAGAAGAAAATTATCAAGCCCGAGCAGATATTATAGTGGTAAATAGTATAGAGGCTGCTTTAGATTATGCTAAAAATGATAACAATCTATTTATTATAGGTGGCGGTGAAATTTATAAACTAGGTTTGCCCTACGCTACTCATATAGAATTAACACGAGTGCATCATACTTTTGAAGCAGATGCTTTTTTCCCTGAACTTAATCCTGCAAACTGGAACCTTGTAAACACTCAGTTTCACGATAAAGACGAGCGGCATAAGTACTCTTTCTCGTATTTAACTTACGAGAGAAAGACCTACTAGCATACTCTTCTTCCGATCATAAATAACTAAATTCGGTTAACAAACTTTATCGTATTACACAGAATTATTGGCATATTGTTATCAATATGATAAGGTTCACAATCTTAACTTTAATAAAAAAATAAAGTTATGAGCACTGAAAATTTATCAAACACCGATGCAATTAATAAACTCAAGGATTTAGCAACTTCCATAGACTTTGCTATGATGGTTACTAATCTTTCAAATAAACCACTTGACGCAATACCTATGTCAACAAAAAAAGTAGATGAGGTAGGTAATATTTGGTTTCTAAGTGGAGCAGATAGTGATCATAATGCAAATATTGCTAAAGATGCAGATATGCAATTACTGTACGCTAAGCCATCAGATATGCAATTTCTAAGTGTATTTGGAAAAGCATTTGTAACTCGCGATAAAGCAATTCTTGAAGAACTGTATTCAACTACAGATGATTCATGGTTTGATGGCGTTGAAGATCCTAATCTCACTGCCATAAAATTTACTCCATCTCAAGCTCAATATTGGGATACTAAAAACAACAAATTTGTATCCTTACTCAAAATGGGATATGCAGCAGTTACAGGAGATAAAGTGGATGTAGGAGAAACGGGATCTCTAAATTTATAATACAAAAGGAGCTTCAATAGCTCCTTTTTTATTGGTTATCCATACAATCACTTGCGTAAATCAAATCTTGAAAATACAGTCTGAGTAGAATCGTAGTATTAAAATTGTATTCGTACTTAGTCATTACTTATTTTTACAATTCTAATTTTTTGAAAAATATAATTATGAAAGCTTATATATTCCCTGGACAAGGGGCTCAATTTACAGGAATGGGCAAAGATGTTTATGATAATTCAGAACTTGCACGCTCTTTATTTAATAGAGCTAATGAAATTCTAGGTTTTGACATTACTAAAATTATGTTTGAAGGCTCTGCAGAAGAGTTAAAGCAAACAAATGTTACCCAGCCAGCTATTTTTATTCATTCTGTAGCATTGTTTAAATCTTTAGGAGAAAGTGCCAAGCCAGAAATGGTAGCTGGTCATTCACTTGGAGAAATTTCGGCATTAGTTGCCAACGAAGTTTTAAGTTTTGAAGATGCACTTGAACTTGTTTCTAAACGTGCACAAGCAATGCAAAAAGCCTGTGAAAGTACTCCTTCTACAATGGCTGCAATTTTAGGTCTTGAAGATGAACTTGTAGAAGCAGTTTGTGCTGATGTTGATGGAGTTGTTGTTGCTGCCAATTATAATTGCCCTGGTCAATTGATTATATCTGGTGAGTTAAGTGCTGTTGAAGAAGCTTGCGAACGACTTAAAGAAAGGGGTGCAAAGCGTGCTTTAATCTTACCGGTAGGAGGTGCTTTTCACTCTCCGCTAATGGAGCCTGCGCGAGAAGAACTTGCTACCGCTATTGAGAATACAACATTCAATACTCCTTCTTGCCCTATTTATCAAAATGTAAGTACTACAGCGGTGTCTGACCCAGCTGAAATAAAGAAAAATTTACTCTTTCAACTTACAGCTCCCGTTAAATGGACGCAAAGTGTTCAAAATATGCTAGCAGATGGAGCTACCGAGTTTATTGAAGTGGGTCCCGGTAAAGTTTTACAAGGGTTAGTAAAGAAAGTTAGCCGTGATGCAATTACGAGTAGCGCTACAGTTTAAGAAACTAAAATATTAAACATAAAAAAAGCCCCTAAAAGGGGCTTTTTCTTATCTTGAGAAGATATTACATGTCGTCGTTTCCTTCAACTTCGTCTTCTACTTCTTGAGCTCCGTCTTCGATAGCATCACCTGTATCTTCAGCAGCGTCTTCTATAGCGTCACCAGCATCATCCATAGAATCACCCATGTCATCAGCAGCGTTTTCCATTGCATCTTCAGTTTTCTCTTCAGTAGTTTCGCGACAAGCAGAAACAGAAACCATTAGTAAAAGTGCGAAAGCACTAAAAATTAATTTTTTCATAATTGGTAATATTTTAATTAGCGTTAATTGCTCGCAAAAGTATATAATTTAAAATCACAATATCATAAAAAATATTAAATTTTTTATCGAATTATAGTTTTGATAAAAATATCGCAAGGAATACAACAATTCAATTAACATAATTGCAGCAAATTCTCAACTTTTCAAAGCGACAACGTTTACGTTAGTGGTTAAAGAAATATTTTAGAAAATCAGATTTTGTATTAAGATATAATTAAGCATCATCATCCATAACATCATCATTTCCTTGGATCTCATCATTTAGTTCGTCTGCTCCTTCCTGTATAGCATCCCCGGCGTTTTCTGCACCGTTTTCAATATCTTCTCCTATTGACTCTAGAGCGTCTTCAGTTTTTTCTTGAGTAGTTTCTCTGCAAGAATAGGTTGTACTTAATAAAGTAACTAACAACAAGCTTAATAATAATCGTTTCATAGTGTATCTAATTTAGTAAATAATCTATACTAAAGTAATCAAATTCGTTTAAAGCGGATTTTTCTCATTTAAGTATTTCCAATAGCGCTTAGGTACGTGTTGTTTATGAAGTCGCATATTAACTCTGCTTTTAATATTTGTACTGCTAAAATAGTTTTGCCACAATAAATCGTAATTAGTTTCTTCTTCGTGCATTGCTTTTTCTAAATCTTCTTTCGAATTAAAGTCTAACTCAATAAATGCTATTGAATCTAAATTGTAAAAAAGACCATACCCTCTCTTAGTATCATATATTACAAATTGCTGATCTGCATATCTATTTTTAAAGTGTTTAGCTATTAAAGGAAGGACGTTAAAATCTGGACTTATAATAGAAACATATAAATCCTCTCTAGTTCTTTTAAAACGCACGAAGGCTTCCATTCTGTGCTTTTCTCTTCCTACTTTTTTGGTAAGTTGCGAAAGCATTAATACAGCAGGGTGCCCATAATCATTTTCATTTTGAGTTTTTAAAACATAGTGTAATGCTTCAAGTATATATCGCTCACGCTCATCAAACTCGCTTAGAAATGACCAATAAATCAACTGACTAAGATTTTTATAGTCCTTAAGTTTGTCCCATACTCTATTTGCCTTACCATCATCTGTATATACAGTAACTGGTTCAGAAAAAAAATCGGGTTCGTAGTGAACCTCGTCAACTATATATACATCATTTAAGCGCTCCTCATAAACTTGAAAAATAGCAGTTAGCAAGCCTTCAAAACTCCCATCATATATTAATGTCTGCTTTTTCATTTAATTGAATAAAGACAATTGCTGATTGTAGAATTTCTGATATTTACTTTGTGAAGATTGTAATATCATACTCTTAATACGCTCGGGTTCTAAATCTCTACTTTCAAAATTCGATGAATTACAAACCATAAAATATTTAGCTCTACTCATCGCTATGCCTATAGCTTTTAAATTCTCCCAATTAAGACGTCTGTATTTTCTGGCATTTATAATTTTATGCACAGACTTCATTCCTAAACCAGGAATACGCGCTAAAAGTTGTTTATCTGCTGTATTTACATCTACCGGAAACATATGCATATTACGTAAAGCCCAACTCAATTTAGGATCAATATCAATATCAAGATTAGGATGATTATGATTTAGCAATTCCCGTACATCAAATCCATAAAAGCGCAATAACCAATCTGTTTGATACAATCTGTTTTCGCGTAGCATAGGCACCTCAGTCCCTAGAGCAGGTAATCTATTATCCTCTAAAACCGGTACGTATCCAGAATAGTATACCCGCTTCATATTATAAGTGCTGTAATAATGCACAGCAGAATACATAATATCTTTGTCACTTTCTCCCGTTGCGCCTACAATCATTTGAGTGCTTTGTCCTGCGGGAGCATATACCGGAGTATTTTTGATGATCTTTTTCTCTGCTTTATACTGAATGATCTCATTTTTCACCTTTTCCATAGGTTTAATAAAATCCTTATGATCTTTTTCTGGAGCAAGTAATTTAAGGCCTGAAACAGTTGGAATTTCAATATTTATAGAAAGTCGGTCTGCATATAAACCAGCTTCGCGCATTAATTCATCGCTACATCCTGGTATAGATTTTAGATGAATATAGCCATTGAAATTTTCTTCTAAACGCAGTTTTTTTGCTACAGAAACTAATCGCTCCATAGTATAATCAGGATTATGAAATATACCACTGCTTAAAAATAGCCCTTCAATATAATTGCGCCTATAAAAATTTATGGTGAGATCAACAACCTCTTGAATTTTAAATGCAGCACGTTTTATATCATTGTTTTTACGACTTACACAGTATGCGCAATCAAAAATACAATGATTTGTAAGTAGTATTTTTAATAAGGAAACACAGCGGCCATCTTCGGTATAACTATGGCAAATACCCATAGCAGAACTATCACCTAATCCCTTATTTGTGTTTGTACGTTTGCTACCACTACTGGAGCACGATACGTCATACTTTGCCGCATCTGCAAGTATGGATAATTTTTCTTTTATTCTTTCAAAATTCATAGCGTGGAATTTTTACGAATTTAAAGAATATTTCCTATTTAAAGGATTTTTTCCGAACTTTAATTAGGATATTTTCCAAATAATAGTACATTTACAATATGGGAATCAATGATGTAACAGGCGATGTTCGCCGCTTCAAACAAATACGTGAAGAACAGAATCTAACGCAAACCGAATTTGCGGAAGCGTTAGGAATTAAAAATTCTACAGCAGATATAGAGCGAGGACGCACCAAACTTTCTGGTCAAATTGTAACCGAGCTTTTACGATTATACAACATTAATCCGCTCTGGCTTTTTGGGTATAGTAATCAGAAGTTGCTTCACGCCGGCAAAGGCGATGTAAGTCCTAAAGTAGTTACCGTAGATATCAATGACAATGAAAATCTGGTAATGGTTAATCAAAAAGCCGCTGCCGGTTATCCACACAATGTTCAAGATGTAGATTGGTATCAACAATTGCCCGCTTTTGACCTACCACTTCCACAATACCGAAATGCTACATATAGAGGTTTTCAAATAGAAGGAGATAGTATGATGCCTAATTTTATGCCTGAAGATTGGGTATTAGGAAAAGCTACTGTAAATATGGGTGAAGCAACCAATAATAAAGTATATGTTGTTGTATTGCCTGATGCTGTAGTTGTAAAAAAACTTCAAAAACTTCCAGATCCTTCAAAAGTTTTATTAATATCACTTAACCAAGAATACCACCCCTTTGAAGTACAGGTAAGTGATATACAAGAACTTTGGCAGGTAAATAGTAAGCTTACTTTTCATTTAGATGCACCATCAGAAAGCAATCTTCTTAGAGAATTACAACAAGGAATGCTAGATTTAAAAAATCAAATGCGCACTTTAAAATAAAAAAAGCCACACATTATATGTGTGGCTTTTTTTATTTTAAGCATTTAAGATTTAGTTATCGTTGTCAACTTTAATCTTTGAGTCGCCGTCCGCATCTTCTTTTATTTTAACCTCTTTTGTGTCTGATTCCATTTTCAATTTGTAGTCACCATCATCATCGACTGTTTCTTCGATAACCGCACCATCTTCTTTCATCTCTTCTACAAGTTTCTCTTTTTCTGTCTTCTCACGACAAGAAGTGAATGAAAGGGTTGCTACTAAAAGAATTGATAATAATCCTAGATTTTTCATAGTATATAAATTAATTATCGTCACCGATTGTTTCTATTTTTTGGTCAATCTCTTTATTCACTTCGTTATCTACTTTTTTTGCTGTACGCTCTAATATGCCTTCACGGTCGCTAGATGTATTTTCTACCTGCACTTCTTTTACAACTACTGTTTCTTTTTCTTCTGCTTCTCTACAAGAAACCGAATTGAAAGCTATAAAACTTAAAGCAAAAATTGTGATCACATTTTTCATAATATACTCATTTGGTTGAACTAACAAATCTACTCTCTTTAACGACAAGCAGTTTTTTATTTCACTTAAATGATTGCCAACATCTCTAAATTTTCAGTTAAATGTTAATAAATAACAACGCGAAATTTCTGGCTCCTTTATATTTACCAAAAAATGAACTTCAACAAACTATATACATTTTTAAGAGAGCTTCAAAAAAACAATTCTAAAGAATGGATGGATGCAAATCGTAATTATTATTATGAGGTACGTGATTCTTACATAAGTTGGCTCGATAAAATGGACATCAGATTAGCAGAAGTTGATCCCAACTACACCCACACAACCGGAAAACAAGCCATCAATCGTATTAATAATAATTTACTTTATCATCCCAATAAACCCATTTACAAAGATCATTTTGGTGCGGGATTAGATCAAGAGACTAAACAGAATGATTTTTATATTCATCTAGGCGCTTCTGAAAGTTTTATAGCAGGTGGTTTTTATAAACCAAAATCCTCTATCCTTAAAAGTATAAGGCAAGCAATAGATTATAATGGGGATGAATTTCTAGAAATTATAAACAAACCTAGCTTTAAAAAATTATTTGGCAACTTAGTAGATAATGGAGATAGTTTAAAGACTTCACCAAAGGGATATGGTCAGGAGCATAGATATATAAAACTTTTACGTAAAAAGACATTTGCTGTACAACACAATCTCACCCAGAAAATCGTAACAGCACCCGATTTTGAAGATAAAGTAATTGAAATATACAAAGAAATGCTCCCCTTTAGATCTTACTTAAATCAAGCAGTAAGTGTTTGATCTAAATAACTCATAATAATCTCAGTCGCACCTGTGTTTTTTGACACATATTCTCCTGCTATAGCTCCAGTTTTAATTCTAAACTGAGAGTCAAATACAAGCTTATTTAAAATAATTTGGACATCTGTCTTATTTTTGACCGTAGAAAGACCAGACAAATGTTGTAGTTGGATAGCCTCAGGGAAATTATTTATATAGGTTCCTGTAACTATGGGTAAATTAAAAGTAGCAGGCTCAAGGACATTATGCATTCCTGTTGTTCCTACTGCACCACCCACATATGCAATATCTGCATAACTATAAATTTTATTTAGCAACCCTATAGTATCTATAATTAAGACATCTATATCTTTTAAATCGTACAATTCCTTTTCAGAGTAATTGACTACAGACACTTCTAATTGTTTTTTTAACTCTTCAATCTTTTCAGAATTAATCTTATGAGGAGCTATTACAATTTTTATATCGTGCTTCTCATTTATAAAGTCAATTAATAAATCTTCATCATCTTTCCATGTGCTTCCACACACTAACATTAATTTATCTTGTTTAAAATCTTCAATAAATTTTAAACTATTATCATATTTAAGCTGTCTACTTACACGGTCAAATCGTGTATCTCCACTTACAATTGCGTTAGTAAAACCTAGTTGACCCAGATTCTTAAGTGACTCAACATTTTGCAAAAAGAAATAATTAAAAGCATTAAGTGACTTCTGCATCCATTTTCCATAAGATTTAAAAAAAGGTTGACTTAATCTAAAAACACCAGAAACCAACACGGTATAAATCTTTTGTTTATGAAGCTCCTGAAGAAAATTAGGCCAAAACTCGTATTTCACAAAGATGGCAAGTTTCGGTTTTAAAATTTTCAAAAACTGCTTAGCATTTTGTTTAGTATCTAACGGTAAATAAGTTACATACGCAGCCAAAGAAGTATCTTTTTTTATATTATATCCAGAAGGCGAAAAAAATGTTAGGACTATTTTATAAGTTGGGTATTTCTCCTGAAGCTCTTCTAGTACAGGCACCACTTGTTCATACTCTCCCAAAGATGCCGCATGAACCCATATTAAATCTGCATTTGAATCAATATTCTGGTTCAATTGTGCAAAAACATCTTTTCTAACAGTATAAAATTCTTTTAACTTCGGAATAAACAACCCTATAAAAGGAAGGATCCTCTGAAATACACTAATTAAGAAAGAATAGATATGCTGCATAACGTGCAAAAATAGCGTTTTACGCTAAAAAAGGAATTGCTTAGCGGATTGTTATTTTGTATTTTTGCTAACCAGAAAAGCAACCGATTTTAGATAATAGTCATCTTGATTATTTTATAGTTTTAATGCTAAAGCATTATCTGTAACCTTGATAATCATCGTGCTTTTTTTGCTGAATAAAAATCTATGAGAAAAATTCAAATGGTTGACCTTAAAGGTCAATACGAACCTATAAAAGAGCAAGTAAACCGCTCTATTCAAGAAGTAATTGACACAACTGCATTTATTAATGGTCCCGAAGTTCATTCTTTTCAAAAAGAACTTGAAGAGTACTTAGGCGTAAAACACGTAATCCCTTGTGCAAACGGCACAGATGCACTACAGATCGCGATGATGGGACTTGGCCTAAAACCTGGTGATGAAGTTATTACAGCAGATTTTACATTTGCAGCAACCGTAGAGGTGATCGCGTTATTGCAACTTACCCCAGTACTTGTAGATGTAAATCCACACGGTTTTAATATTGATGTAGATGCAATTCGACGTGCTATTACTCCAAAAACAAAAGCCATCGTGCCAGTCCATCTTTTTGGTCAGGTAGCCGATATGAATGCCATAATGGAAATCGCTAAAGAGCATAATCTATATGTAATAGAGGATAATGCTCAGGCAATTGGTGCAAATTACACTCAAAAAGATGGCACTACCGTAAAAACCGGAGCCATTGGACACGTAGGGAGCACATCATTTTTTCCATCAAAAAATTTAGGTTGTTATGGTGATGGCGGAGCAATTTTCACTAATGATGATGATCTTGCTCATACCATTAGAGGGATTGTAAATCACGGTATGTATGAACGTTACCACCACGACGTGGTAGGTGTTAATTCTAGATTAGATTCTATACAAGCTGCAGTATTACGCGCAAAATTACCCTTACTAGATAGTTATAATTTTAAAAGAAGAGAGGCTGCCAGAAAGTATTCTCAAAAATTATCACATCACGACAAGATCACAGTACCTATGATTTGCGATGTTTGTGACTGTCACGTATTTCATCAATATACATTGAGATTAAAAAATTCTGATCGTGATGCGTTAGTTAAGCATTTAAATGCAAATGATATCCCATGTGGCGTGTATTACCCAATTCCACTTCACAAACAAAAGGCATATGCAGATACACGTTACAATGAAGCAGATTTTCCTGTAACAAATATGCTTGTTGAAGAAGTTATATCGCTGCCTATGCATACAGAGTTAGATGATGAACAAATAGATTATATCACTAAAACTATTCTAGAGTTTCTAGACTAGTTGATAGAATTTTAAAATGCAAAACCCGGAAAGTACTTTCCGGGTTTTTGCATTTTATCAACACCAAGTTTTACTTCCAGGTGATTTTATCTTCAATAGGAGTACGCACACCTTCATTTGCAGGTCCACTAAAAGAACCCAGATAGAAAAATCCAAGGCAACGCTCCCCTGCACTTAATTGTAGTTCATCTGATAGTTCTGAGATAAATCCTGGAGAACTCCAGTAACCACCAAGACCTAATTCTCCTGCAGTTAACCACATATTTTGAACAGCCATAGCCACTGCAGCAATTTCTTCCCACTCTGGAATCCTCGCTTTAGGATCACGTTGCATGCAAATTGCGATTACTGCTCCACTTTGCATCACCTTCTCAATACTCTTATTCAATTTTAATTCTGAAAAATTTTCTGGAGTAGTTGTTTTTGTATAACCAGATCTTAATATTTCAGTAAGTAGCTCCAGAGCATCATCTTTAAAAATTTTAAATCTCCAAGGTTCGGTTTTAGCATGGTTAGGCGCCCAATTTGCAGCCTCAAGTAAGGTTACTATTTTATCTTTCGAAATAGGTTCTGCATTAAACTGATTAGGAAACACAGATCTCCGACTTTTTATTTTATCTAGTATCATAATTTAATTTTAAGCAAATATAAGATAGATATCAAAAGAGAAATTAATCTGTTTATTTATTAATTATATTTATAAAAAGTTGATTTTTTTAACTCTTTTACTACTAAACTACTATCGCATTAAATATCTGAAAAACAGTTAAAACACCCCAATTAAAATAGCTTTGTAATAGTATATTTGACTGGTATAATTTTAGCTATATTTAACCCCTCCTACGTCCCCCGATTAAATTTTAAAAAACTCAGTCATATGCGAGTTAGAATGAAACAGTTATTTACCCTGGTGGTACTTTTTGCAATGCCCTTTTGTTTTTTTGGGCAGGATAAGGAATTGAGCAAAGCAGACAAAAAATTTGAGAGCTACGCCTTTATAGATGCTCAAAAAATTTATTTGAGACTAGCTAATGAGGGCTATGAGTCTGAAGAGTTGTTTCAAAAACTCGGAGATTCATATTATTTCAATGCTAAATACGAGGAAAGTGCTAAATGGTTTGATAAGTTATTTAATAAATATCCTGAAACTATAACTCCTGAGTATGTTTTTAGATATGCTCAATCATTAAAAGCACTTCAGCAGTACGATAAATCTGATGAAATGATGAAAGAATTTCGTCGCCTCAAAGGAGGTGATTCACGTGCTGAACTTTTTAATAAAGAACCCGACTATCTTGAAGAGATAAGCTACAGTGATAGTGAATATGAGGTTGAAAATCTAAGAAGAACAAATTCGCGCTATTCAGATTTTGGACCTATGGTTTATGAGAATAAACTTATTTTCTCGTCTTCAAGAGATACCGGAACGGGAAAAAAATATATTCACACCTGGAATAACGAACCCTTTTTAGATTTTTATCAAGCACCTATAGATATTGAAACCGGTGATCTTGGAAAAGTAGAAAAGTTTGCTGAAAATATAAATACACGCTTTCATGAGTCTTCACCATCATTTACCGCAGATGGAAATACAATGTATTTTACACGTAATAACTTTAGTCAAGGCGTAAAGCGAGCAGATAAAAGCGGAACTATACGATTGAAGATTTTCAAATCTGTAAAGCAAAATGGCTCTTGGGGCACTCCCAAAGAATTGCCATTTAACGATGACAATTATTCGGTATCACATCCATCGCTTAGTCCAGATAATAAAAAACTATATTTTGCTTCAGATATGCCAGGTAGCGAAGGATTATCTGATATCTGGGTAGTTGACATTTTAGGAGATAATGAATACAGCGAACCTAAAAACCTCGGACCTATCATTAATACGGAAGGCCGAGAAAATTTTCCATATATCAGTAAAAAAGGAAATCTTTATTTCTCATCAGATGGCCGTCCTGGCTTAGGGGGTTTAGATATTTATGTAGTTGCTACTAAAAAAAATGGTGATGTTGCGTATGTAATTAATTTAGGGAAGCCTATTAATAGTCCGCAGGATGATTTTGGATTTATCGTTGATGAATATAACAACACTGGATATTTTTCTACCAATAGATATTTTGGAATGGGAAGTGACGATATTTTCAAATTTTCAAGAACGCCGGTACCCCTACCCGTTTGTGAAGTTGCAGTTACCGGTACCGTAAAAGACAAGTTAACTTTATTACCTATTCCTACGGCAACCGTGAGTGTGGTAGATCTAAATGGGAAGACAATAGAGACGACGACAGTAGATGCACAAGGTAGATATTCCTTAAATCCATTGTGTGATCAGGAGATACTTATTAGAGCAGAAGAACCTAATTATTATGCTGCAGAACAGTTGATAACAACTCCTAAAGCAAATGGAGATTCTATGGTGGTTGATTTATTATTGGAGCCTAGAATTACAAAAATTAATCAAGGAGATGATTTAGCCAAATTGCTGAAACTTAATCCTATTTATTTTGATTTTGACCGCTTCAACATACGTCCTGATGCTGCAATAGAGCTCGTTAAAGTTCTTGCCGTAATGGAAACCAATCCTAGCCTTGTAATTGAAGTAAGATCCCACACAGACAGCCGCGGAAACGACAGTTACAACCTAAGCCTGTCTGATAAACGCGCACGTTCTACCGCAGAATATATTATAAGTAGAGGAATTGATGCCAGTAGAATTTCAGGTAAAGGCTTCGGAGAAACCGAATTGATAAATGACTGTGGTAATAATTCTGATTGTACCGAAGAGCAACACCAATTAAATAGAAGGTCAGAATTTATAGTGATAAGCTTCTAACCTTATTAATAAGTACATATAAAAAAAGCACCCAATGGGTGCTTTTTTATGCAATATAAAATCACTTAATTATTTCCGGTTTTAGTAGTATCTGCAGCTTTAGACTTTTTACCAAATAGACCTCCCAGAACATCTTTGACTACCGTTGTGGTAGAGGGTTTAGTCACAACTGAATCTTTTGGTTTATTAACAGTCGCTGATGTATCTTGAGCTGTCTTTTTACCACCTAGCAAACCTCCTAGAACATCTTTAATTTTATCTTCACCCTGCTGTTGAAGTTTTCCTTTTTGAGTAGCTACAATTTGCTGAGTAAGGTTTGTAACTGCTTGTTGCATGTTTACATTTACTTGCGGACTTGTAAAACTTCCCGATAAGTTTACCGGTAAATCTACTGTGTACTTATCTAAATCGGTATTGCTTAGACTTGACAACGTACTTCCGATTTTTGAACCTAAGAAAGTACCTGGCACTTTTAAATTTAATACGTAATTAATGGTATTCTCAAGACTATGTGTTCCGCTAACACCTACGTTGATGCCTTTCACATTAAAATCAAATGGCTTTACGGTTACCAGACCCTCATTAAAACTCAGTTGGGTTTTTAAATTACTAAGGTCTATACTTTGAAGATTAATAAAATCTAATTTTCCATCGAGCGCATTTAGTAATTTCATTTTTTCAGGATCAACTTTCACCGTAAGTAATTGAGCAAGGGCATTACCTCCTAAAGAAGAAAGAACGGGAGTTAAATCATCAGACAAGTTTCCTTTTAGACTTATTGTTGTATTCAATGCACCCTGTAGTGCCTTTGCAATAGGCGCAAATTGCTGAAGCATTTCTAAACCTTCAAAAGATTTACTTATATCTACACTTTTGAGATTGAGATCCATCCCAAAGGTTGGCGTTGCAGTTTTTGTACTTACATTTCCTTGTAATGCGATTGCTCCTCCAAAAATATCTGACTGAACATTATTTAAGCTAGCTGTCTCATCTTTAATGGTAATATTTCCTTTTACATTAGAAAGAGTAATATTATCATAAAGAACTTTTCCGGCAGAAAAATCAATTCCTGCATCTAAAAATGATGGGATTTTTATTGATGCCTGTTTAGAAGTTGCTGTTTTAGTTTTAGCTTCTGTAGAAGTAGTAGTTTGGGCTTCTATCACGCTAAAATCACTTAAACTAATTGTTTGAGAATTGACTGAAAAACGCCCTTTTAAATCTTGCTTAGAAAGCAAAAATGGGATTAGGTTTTCAATGGTACCTTTTGCAGACAGATCTGTCTTACCTGTTTGTGCAGTCAGGTTCTCGAGGGTAATTGTTCCCGGATTAAACTTCACATTAGCCGCTGCAATATTAAGCGGATTAGGCAACTCTGGAGATACGTATTTAAAATCTTTTAAATTTGCGGTACCGCTACTTTTTATATTTTGATACTGCTCTTTGTCTACACTTTCCATATCAAAATTGGCGGTCATATCTACGGTAAGCATTCCGTTAAGGTCTTGATCGAGTTCCAGTGGATAAGCCTTTTCAAGGTTGGCCAGATTCAACCTTCCTTTTAAAGCCAAATCAATTAACGGATTTGTGGTTAAACGATCTATTCGCCCTTTTGCATTAAAGACATCCTCGTCTATTCTAAGATTTAAATTCCCCAAACGCAAGTAAGTGTCTTCAACAATTCCGGTTTCATTTAAAATCTGCATATCAATTACAATATCTTCTACCGTCTTAGGCAAATCAGGATATCTAAAAGAGGCATTGTTTGATTTTACTTGAATATCTAATTGCGGAATATGTGTTTCATCAACAATACCATTAATTTTTCCGTTTACAGTAAAATCACCGGTAGTGGTTACACCATCAAGATTTTTTGCATAGACTTCAGGAATTACAGCCAAGAAATTTTTAAAATCACTTGAGGGTGTCTCAAAAGCAAGAGCCAGCTCATTATTGGTTTCATTTATTTGTACAAAACCAGCAAAAACCAGGGGCAATTGATTCAAAAGTAATTCGTTTTCTTTAAACGTATATCGCTGATCTGGTAAATTCATCTCGATAAGCGCATCTAATTTTATCTTATTATTATTTAGATAATTAACACCATCAAAATTGAATGAAGCTAAGGCTTCCGTTTTAGTATCTAAATTTGAGACAGCTGCAGAAAAGTCACCCGTCCCCTCGTGATTTACTTCACTAAGCCTTAAATAAGTTTTAGTGCTTTCATCTAAATAATTTATCCGAGAATCATTCAGCTCATAATGCTGAATATCAAACTTAAAACTCCCGCTATTGTCTGCTATAGTATCTTGTTCTGGCGTGTCGTTTTCTTTAGCAATGTCATAATTAGCGTTACCTAAACTATCTACCTTAATATTTATAAGAGCTCTGTTCAATTTTATCGCATCTAATGCAATAGGATTTCCTGATGAAGTTTTGAATAGCTGCATAACTCCCATATCAAGTTGAAGTAACTCACCGCTGGCTAAAGTATCTCCTGCAAAAGGCTCTTTATTTACAATACTGAAATTTTTTACCTGCACTGCAGCATCTGGAAAACTTGAAAATAATGTGAGATCAAAATCTTCCCAAGCCACAGTGGCGTTAATATTTTCGTTTATAGATTTTTTTAATAAATCCTCTAACTGGCTCTTAAATAAAAACGGAGCTGCAATGAGAGCCACGATCAAAACGACCAATGTAATTCCCACAATTTTAAATATCTTTTTCATAATGTGTTCTAAATTTTTTCTTCTTGTTGAAACGTATCAATTTCTGAACCTAATTCTTGATTAGGCGCAAGATTAAATCGCTTTCTAAATATATAAACGCCTAAATACATAAATGGCGTATCACAAAGTGCAATAAGAACTTTAAATAAAAAACCACTCAATAACAAAGCACTAAATCGCTCCCATTCAATTTTTCCAAAACTACATAGTAAGAGTAATACTGTAATCGTATCTAAAAACTGACTAAAAAAAGTTGAAAAATTATTACGTAGCCATAAATGTTTACCTCGAGTCAAGCGCTTCCAAAAATGGTAAAGTTGAATATCTATATACTGAGCAAATAAATAAGCCAGCATAGAGGCAAGAACTGCAACGGCTGTAGCTCCAAACACCGTATTAAACAAAGCGTCATTTACCGGAGACCAGTCGGTTGCCGGTACCGCAGCAGAAGTATATATAATAAGTAATGAAAAAAGCGAAGCGAAAATACCTGCTGTCACGACTTGGTTAGCCTTCTTTTTACCATAAATCTCACTCAACAAATCGGTTATTAGAAATGTAATGGGATACGGCAAAATACCTACAGAAATTTCAAAACGATATAATCCAAAAAAATCCCAATAAAAAAACTTTTGAAAAATAAGATTAGAAACCACCAGAGAACAAATAAATAAGGCTCCCAAAATAAAATAAATACGGTAAGCTGCCATTGCATCTCTTTGATTTATTGAGGCTTGCGTCAAACTCTTGAATTTATTAGGTTCTAGTGGTCAAAATTAGCAGAATGTACATCGCTTTTACTTAAATTGCTCTTAAATTATTTAACATTACAGACTCATTAAAGCGCTACAAAACATACTCTTATCTCTAGGAAGCAATCAAGGAAATTCATTTGAAAATCTCCAAAATGCCATTGATGAGATATTTCTAAAAATTGGAAGTGTTTCACAAATATCTCCAGTTTATAAAACGAAGTCCTGGGGATTTGAAGGTGAAGATTTTCACAATTGTGTTATTGCTATTCAAACCCGTCTAGCAGGTGAGACTGTTATTGACCTTATCTTAGAAATTGAAGCAGCTCTTGGACGCACGCGTTCTACAGACTCAAACTACACAAATCGTATAATAGACATCGATATTCTATTCTATGGCGATAAGATTTACAATTCTCAAAAGCTAGAAGTACCGCACCCCAGATTACATCTTCGCAATTTTGTATTATTTCCTCTTAATGATGTAGCGACATCATACGAACATCCTATCTTAAAAAAAGAAATAGGCCAGTTATTGAAAGAAACTACAGATAAAGAATCACCCGAAAAGCAACAGAGGTGGCTTAAGAATCCGCAAGAAGTCTACAATTTGAGCGCTTACAATTATATTGCAATTGAAGGTAATATAGGAGCTGGTAAAACCACATTGGCAACAATGATTTCTGAAGATTTTAATGCTAAACTTATTCTGGAACGTTTTAAAGACAATCCCTTTCTTCCTAAATTTTACGAAGATCAATCTCGCTACGCATTTCCATTAGAAATGTCATTTTTAGCAGATCGCTATCAACAACTACTGGATGATATAGGCCAATATGATTTGTTTAAAGATTTTATGATAGGAGATTATGATTGCTATAAATCGCTAATCTTCGCAAACATAACCCTTACAGAAGAAGAATATAGCCTTTATAAAAAATTGCACTGCATTATGTACAGAGAGATCGCCAGACCTGATCTGTATGTATATCTATATCAAAATCCGGAGCGTTTACTAGAAAACATTAAAAAGAGAGGAAGAACTTTTGAGCAGGATATTTCAGAAAATTATCTTTTGAAAATAAATAAGGGCTATCTGAATATGATGAAAAACAGTAGCCCTGATAAAATTAAAATAATTGATATTTCTGAGCTCGATTTTGTTCAAAACAGAGCGGATTATTTATCGATTTTAAATCTGATAAATAGCTAGTTTATTTATTAGTAATAAATAAAGCTTAACAAGGCGATCATAAAGGCCAGACCAATTACTATTCCTAGCATTACTCCTAGCTTGCGCCCATCTTTTGCACCTTTTTCGTAGGATGCATAATCAAAATTTTTAACGTTCATTATGTTGGGATTTTATTAAGTCGGTAACGCAAAAATGACATAATAAATTTCAAACATCGACGAGTTTAGGAAAGTATTAATATAATTTTATATTCTTTAACAATTTGTATTTTTAATAATAATACTAATTACTTTTATTCATCTTTGACCACAGATCCCATAAAACGATACCCGCACTTACTGAAATATTAAAAGAGTGCTTTGTTCCTACCTGCGGAATTTCAATAACCACATCAGATACATCGATCACGCTCTGTTTCACCCCTTTAACTTCATTACCAAAAATTATTGCAAGTTTAGAAGCGGCTACATACTCAAACTTGTCAAGCATAACTGAGTTCTCGGCTTGCTCAATTGAGGCGATTTTAAAATCCATCGATTTTAACTCTGCTATTGCGTCTAGTGTATTCTCAAAATATTTCCAGCTTACGGTTTCGGTAGCTCCTAGTGCAGTTTTTGTGATTTCTTTATTGGGTGGTTGTGCACAAATACCACACAAATAAACAGCTTCAATAAGAAAAGCATCAGACGTTCTAAAAACGGAACCAATATTATTGAGACTTCTAATATTATCCAAAACAATAATTATGGGAGTTTTCTCAGCCTTAATAAATTCGTCAACAGACTTACGATCCAGTTCGCTATTCTTCAATTTTCTATTCATTCAGCAAAAATACATTTTCAACAAATTTATGATTTAAACTATCTTATAAAGTTTGAAAATTGAATGTAATTGTTGAAAAAAACAAATAACATTTAGTCTGCATATAGGCACATCGAGCTGATATTCTATAAATTTATCCTCGCTAAGATTTAACACGGCAAATACGCTATATGGCTAAGAAAAAAGAGAAAACTGTCACTCCTTTAATGAAGCAATACAATGGGATAAAGACAAAATATCCTGATGCTTTATTATTGTTTAGAGTAGGTGATTTTTATGAAACCTTTGGGGAAGATGCAGTTAAAGCTGCTGGAATTCTTGGCATAATTCTCACAAACAGAAATAATGGTGGCGAGCGTACAGAGCTAGCTGGTTTCCCACATCATTCTTTAAATACGTATTTACCAAAACTTGTTAAAGCAGGTTGTAGGGTTGCCATTTGCGATCAATTAGAAGATCCTAAAACAACCAAAACCATAGTTAAAAGAGGAGTTACAGAATTAGTAACTCCGGGAGTTGCTTTAAACGACGAAGTTTTAAATGCTAAAACTAACAATTTTTTAGGTGCTTTACATTTTGGAAAGCGACTTATAGGTCTTTCATTTTTAGATGTTTCTACCGGCGAGTTTTTAACAACCCAAGGAGATATCGCTTATATTGATAAGTTGCTTCAGAATTTTAATCCTAGTGAGTTATTAATTAGTAAAAGCAATAAAACTGATTTCAAAAACAGCTTCGGTACCGATTTTCATATTTTCTACCAAGAAGATTGGGTTTTTAAAATTGACTTTGCCAGAGAAAGTCTTAATAAACATTTCAACACTAAGTCTCTAAAAGGTTTTGGTATAGAAGATATAGATGAAGGAATTATCGCTGCAGGTGCTGCCCTTCACTACTTGAGTGAAACGCAACATCATAAATTACAGCATATTTCAAGAATAGGTCGTATTGCAGAGGATGCATATGTCTGGATGGATCGTTTTACCATTCGTAACCTAGAGCTCTATCAAGGAACCTCAGCAAAGTCGATAACTTTATTAGACGTAATCGACAAAACGATATCGCCTATGGGCGGTCGTTTACTTAAACGCTGGCTGGCACTACCACTAAAATCAATTGCGCCTATACAAGAGCGGCATGAGATTGTAGAATACATCTTAAAAAACCCTGATTTTTATAATAAGCTTTCTCAACACATTAAGAAAATAGGCGACGTTGAGCGTTTAATTTCAAAAGTAGCCACAGGGAAGGTTACACCACGAGAGATAATTCAGCTTAAGAATTCACTTGAAGCTATGGTTCCTATAAAAACATTAGCTCAAAATTCAGAAAATGAAGCTCTTCAGATTTTAGCTGAAAAAATAAATAATTTAGACCATTTAAGAGCTAAGATTAAAGAGACTCTCACCGAGGAAGCACCTGTGAATGTTCTTAAAGGAAATACGATCGCAACAGGTTTTCACGAAGAATTAGATGAACTAAGAGGTCTTGCAACTTCAGGTAAAAATTATCTAGATAAAATGCTCGCCAGAGAAACCGAGCAAACCGGGATTACCTCTTTAAAGATAGCTTCAAATAATGTTTTTGGTTATTATATTGAAGTTCGTAATACGCATAAAGATAAAGTTCCTAATACCTGGATACGCAAACAAACATTAGTTAATGCAGAACGCTACATAACAGAAGAACTTAAAGAATATGAAGCAAAAATTCTAGGAGCAGAAGAGCGTATTTTAGCTATTGAACAGCAACTTTTTAACCAACTAGTTACGTGGATCACACAGTTCATAGATCCCGTGCAAACAAATGCTACTACTATTGCGCAATTGGATTGTCTTAGATCATTTACTTGTCTTGCTAAAGAAAATGATTACGCAAGACCTACGATCGACGAGACTTTTGAGTTAGAAATAACTAATGGGCGACATCCGGTTATAGAAAAGCAATTGCCACTGGGAGAAGCGTATATAGCAAATGACACCTACTTAGATCGCGATAAGCAGCAAATGATAATGATTACCGGTCCCAATATGTCTGGTAAATCTGCAATATTAAGGCAAACCGCACTTATTGTTTTACTGGCTCAAATAGGAAGTTTTGTTCCGGCCAGCGCGGCACGCATAGGTCTAGTAGATCGAATTTTTACGCGTGTGGGAGCAAGTGATAACATCTCGATGGGCGAATCTACTTTTATGGTAGAGATGAATGAAACAGCGAGTATTCTAAATAATATTTCAGACAGAAGTTTAGTCTTACTAGATGAGATAGGTCGCGGTACCAGCACCTATGATGGAATCTCGATTGCCTGGGCGATAAGTGAATACCTTCACGAGCATCCTGCAAGACCAAAAACATTATTTGCCACCCATTACCACGAGCTTAACGATATGGGCGAAACATTTCTACGTATAAAGAACTTCAATGTTTCAGTTAAGGAGTTAAAGGATAATGTTTTATTTCTTAGAAAATTAATCCCAGGAGGTAGTGCGCATAGTTTTGGTATACACGTTGCTAAAATGGCAGGAATGCCTCAGCAGGTATTACATCGAGCAAACAAAATGCTTCAGAAATTAGAAAATTCTAGCCGCAAGGAAGAAAACCAAAAAGTTTTAATTGAAAATAGTGAAGACGAAATGCAGTTAAGCTTTTTTAACCTTGACGATCCGTTACTTGAAGAAATTAAAGAGGAAATACTTCATATTGACATAGATACGCTCACTCCTGTAGAAGCTTTGATGAAATTAAATGAGATTAAAAGAATGCTTGTAAGAAGTAAAAAAAATAAGGCTTGATAAAAGTTTTATTTTTTTTTGAAAATTGCTTTGTAGATTGAAGAATTCTTGTAAATTTGCATCCGCATTAAGCGAGACAGTTTAATGAATTGCGAAAGTAGCTCAGGGGTAGAGCATCACCTTGCCAAGGTGAGGGTCGCGGGTTCAAATCCCGTCTTTCGCTCTAAAACCGCACGATTTTTGAATAGTGTTTAATTGAAAGCCCACGCTCGGGTGGTGGAATTGGTAGACACGTTGGACTTAAAATCCAATGAACATTAGTTCGTACGGGTTCAAGTCCCGTCCCGAGTACAAAGCCTCCCAAAAGGGAGGCTTTTTTATTAAAAGCCAATGCTATATTGGCTAATTTTGAAGTAACTTCAAAACTCCCCTACATAATAGCGCTATTTTTTTTATTTTGAAAAATTGACTCCATTATGCTTTCTAAGTTTTTTAAAAGATCAAAATCTAATGATAACGGTCTTAAACATAACGTTTTGTTCGCTCCTAACTATCTTGTAAAATCTCAAAAATTTAAAGATAGAACCGAGTATACTATGGGCGGTCATTCTATAATTAGTATTGATCAAACAGATGGTGAGAATACGGGCCTCTATTTTAATGCTACGCGTACTTATAGCGCCAATAAAATAAGCCTCACAGATGATAATTCTCTGCGCCTTGGATTTCAATCAATTTTAAAAGATCATTTTTTAACTTTGGGCACACGCAAAGATCTTGTTCAAACACAAGTAGGCGACACCCTTAAAATAGATTTTAAAGATGGCACTACTCTAACATTTGTTCTGGAAAATTGTTCTGAAATTGCAAAACAAAATAAAGGATATGCCTGTAATCTACGAACGCGTATCTCTGAAGATGAAATAGCTTTTTTCACCACAAAACTTATAAACTCCTATACTTTTGGCTTTGCAAAAACTGGAAAAGAATATAAAAAGTCATTAAACCCAGATTCTAAAAGAAAATTTAGAGAAGCAGCGCAATCGTTTTTGTTTATTCTGAAAAACTACTATTGATAAGAATTCAAATTTTCAATAATTTTTTGAGTTAAGATTTAGTAATGATTCTGTAAATTATGCATCTAAAATTAAACGATGCTAAAAAAACTCGCACTACTACCCTTACTCTGTGTTTTACTCTATGGCTGCAAATCTCAAAAGCTTACTAATAAAGCTTCCGCAGGTACCGAAACCACAGAGAAAAAAGACTCAAAAATTAAGCCTTATGATAAGGTAATTACAAAAGAAGCACTGACAGATAAAGGGCTTTTCACAACTCATACTATTGATGAAAAGCTCTATTTTGAAATCCCAGATTCTTTACTAGGTAAAGATTTACTTCTGGTAAGTCGCATTGCTAAAGTTCCTTCGGGATTTGGCGGTGGATATGTAAATGCAGGCTCTAAAGTAAATGAGCAAGTAATTCGCTGGTCTAAACGTGGAAATTTTATTGACCTAAAAGTTATCAGTTTTGAAAATCAAAGTGATGAAAGCAATCCTATTTCGAAGTCTGTAGAAGCAAATAACTTTTTCCCTATACTTTTTAGTGCTCCTATTGCGACAAAAAGTAAAGATTCTGTAAGCACTGTTATTGAAGTAACTGATCTTTTCACAAAAGACATCGATGCTATTAACGGGGTATCATCAAGATTACGCAAAGAATACAAAATCAAAAAACTAGATGCATCCCGTACTTATATAGAATCTGCAGCATCTTTTCCTAATAATGTTGAGGTGAAGCACGTGATGACCTATGACGCAGAAGAGCCGCCAGAACGTGATCAAGCCGGAACATTAACATTATTGATGAATCAATCAATGGTTTTATTACCAGAAGATAAAATGCTTCCAAGATTAGCAGACGAGCGCGTTGGCTGGTTTACTTCTAAAAAATATAATTATGACTCCGAGCAGTTAAAGGCAGATGATTATAGAATTATACGTCGCTGGAAACTTGTACCTAAAGATATTGAGGCTTATAAAAGAGGAGAACTGGTAGAACCGGTAAAACCTATTATTTATTACCTGGATCCTGCTACTCCACTTAAATGGAGACCTTATTTTAAACAAGGTATAGAAGACTGGAACAAAGCTTTTGAAGTTGCCGGTTTTAAAAATGCTGTGATTGCAAAAGACCCACCTACTAAAGAAGAAGACCCAGAATTTAGCCCTGAAGACGTACGTTACTCGGTAATTCGTTACGTAGCAAGCACTACCCGTAATGCTGTAGGACCTTCTGTTTCAGACCCACGAACTGGAGAAATTATAGAAAGTGATGTAATATGGTATCACAATCATTTGCGCTCTTATCGCAATCGTTTCATGATAGAGGCTGGAGCACAAAACCCTGCTGCACGTACGCTAGAAACGCCAGAGAAAGAGATAGGAGAAATGATGCGTATGGTTATTGCTCATGAAGTAGGGCACGCATTAGGCCTACCTCATAATATGAAAGCTAGTTCGGCGTATCCTACAGATTCACTACGTGTAGCCTCATTTACTCAGAAATACGGTCTAACTCCGTCAATTATGGATTATGCTCGTGTTAACTATGTAGCTCAACCAGGAGATGATGGCGTAAGGTATATACGTATGATGGGACCTTATGACCTGTACGCAATTAACTGGGGTTACAGATATATCCCAGAAGCTAAAACTTCTATTGATGAGAAACCTACTCTTGATAAGTGGATTCTGGAAAAAGCAGGAAATCCTTGGTATGAATTCGGAAGCTCTAATGGTGTAGACCCACATTCTCAAACTGAGAGTTTAGGAGATGACAATATTAAAGCAAGTACTTACGGACTAGCTAATTTGAAAAAAGTTGTTCCTAATCTAATAGACTGGACGACTAAGGATGGTTATGGTTATGCAGATCTTCAAGAAGTTTACAAAGAACTTAACTACCTGTGGCGCGGCTATATTAATCATGTGATAACTAATGTAGGTGGTGTGTATGAAACCATCAAGACCGCAGATCAGGATGGAGTTGTTTACACACAAGTACCGAAGGCCATTCAAAAAGAAGCTGTAACCTTTTTAAATGAAAATGCATTTACTACACCAGAATGGTTGCTAGACGCTAATATATTAGACCGAATAGAATCAGACGGCGCCATCGACCAAGTAAAAAGTGTTCAAACCTATGCCCTTAGTAACTTACTATCAGATAAGCGTCTTTCGAGAATGGTTGAACTCGATGAGAAGAATGGTAATGATTCGTATTCTCCGGTTGCATTTATGAGCGACTTGAGAAAAGGAATTTTCAAAGAACTTTATCAAGGAAATCAAACTGATGCCTATCGTAGAAATTTACAGCGCAAATATGTAGACATCGCTACCTCTTATTTAAATGAATTAGAAGATGGAGAACAAGATATTTTAATTTCAGACATTCTACCTTTAATGCGCGGTGAACTAACTCAATTAAGAGCAGATCTTAATTCACGTAAAAACAATTCTAGAGATACATTAACCCGTTATCACTATGCAGATTTAATTGCTCGTATTGACGTCGCATTTAAACGTGATTAAAATATAATCTTTACACTATCATAAAGTGAGTATAACGCTTCATCATTACGATGGAGCGTTATTTTTTTAACAAAAATCTCCATAACTACCGTGTTAAAATCACTTAAATGCGGTTAAAACCTGTTAATTCTAAAAATCCTGAATTATAACTTTTTAAATTGATGTGTGTTTAGATATAAAATCTACTACATCAACTAAAAAAATCATTATGAGTTATACAGAAGAAATGGGCAAAAAGCTCAACGAATTATTAGAGAAAAATTACGATGCTGAAGCAGGTTACAAAAATGCTGCAGAGAAAGTAGCTAACCCTGCTTTAAAGAACTATTTACTTAGTAGAGCACAGGATCGTTATGATTTTGGCCACGAACTAAAAGAAGAATTAAGACAAATGGGACAAGAACCAGACAAAGGTACAAGCCTTGCTGGTGATGCACACCGTTTGTGGATGGATTTAAAGACCGCTTTATCATCAGATAAAGATGAAGCAGTTTTAGAGGAAGCAATACGCGGAGAAAAAACAGCTCTTGAGGAATATAATGAGATCATCAAAAATGGTGAATTACCATTATCTACAACAAATATAATTGCAAAGCAACGCGATAGCGTGCAAAATGCACTTGTAGATGCAAAAGGGTTAGAAACACTAGCATAAATTATAATTGAGGTTAATCTGTTTTCAATAGTTTCTAATTAGAAATTAAAATTCAGATTAACCTCATCTTATTTTAGATGTTATCGAAACACATCTAATGAAAATCAAAGTTTCGCTAATTTAAAGAAGAAAGAAGATGAAGTTTACTGAAGAAATTACGAAAAAACTAAACGAATTACTTACCAAGAATTATGATGCCGAAGCTGGTTATAAACTAGCCTCTGATGCTGCCGAGAATGGCCCGTTAAAAGAATATTTTAACCGTCAAGCTAAGCAGCGATATGATTTTGGTCATCATATTAAAAATGAAATCAAATCTTACGGTCAAGACCCAGATAAAGGTACGAGCGTAGCTGGAGATATTCACAGAGCGTGGATGAATTTAAAATCTACGGTTTCTAGTAATAGTGATGAAGCAATTTTAAAAGAAGCAATACGTGGTGAAAATAATGCTGTAGAAGAGTATCAAAATATTCTAAGCGAGCCGCACTTACCACCTACTACAGAAGCTATTTTATCGACACAATTAAAAGCTATTAAAAGCGCCATTAAAGAAGTGGAAGCTTTCAAAATAATGGCATAATATAAAATACTATTTATTTGAATTAGCCAATTTAAAATAAATAATTAAATCCCCTTGAGAATTTCTCAAGGGGATTTTTTTTGGTACATCAAGGTTATCAACAACCCAAAAGTTAACTTTTGAAAGCCTCTCTTTTTCACTAATTTTAAACTTTTCAGATTTTCCACTCCCGAGAAAATTAACCCAAAGAGAACCAGAGATGTACCTAATTTTTGACACAGAGACTACCGGTTTACCTAAGAACTGGAATGCACCCATCACCGATTCTGACAATTGGCCCCGTGCAATACAAATTGCGTGGCAGCTACATGACGATATGGGAAACTGTATTGAACATGAGGATTATTTAATACGCCCAGATGGTTTTGACATCCCATTTGATGCAGAACGTATACACGGTATTTCTACAGAATTAGCACAACGCGACGGTTTAGCTTTAGGAGAGGTTTTAGGGAAATTCAAAGCCGCTTTAGACAAAACTAAATTTGTTGTAGGTCAGAATGTAGGCTTTGATGTAAATATTATGGGAGCAGAATTTCATCGGTTAGATGTTACAAATTTGCTTCAGGATTTACCTGTTTTAGATACCTGTACTGAAACCACTGCACAACTGTGTCAAATACCCGGTGGACGTGGAGGAAAATTTAAATTACCTACTCTTACAGAGCTTCATCTTTACTTATTCAATAAGCCATTTTCTGAGGCGCACAATGCAACTGCCGATGTAGAAGCAACTACGCGATGCTTTTTTGAGCTTGTGCGCAGGCGCATATTTACTCAAGAAGAATTAGATGTCCCGGCTGGTTATTTTGAAAATTTTTCGGAGGCAAATCCGCAGCCTATTCAATTTATAGGGCTTAAACATATAAACCTCAAGAAAGCTTCCGAAGAAATACGGAAAACGCTTCAGAAGGTTGATCAGGCAGATATTTCTAAAGAAGAAATTAAAGAAAATAAGAAACAGCTTGCCAAAGTAGATTTTGTGCATTTGCACAATCATTCTCAATTCTCAATTCTTCAATCAACTTCTAGTGTACAAGATCTGGTAAATGCTGCAAAAAAACAGCAAATGCCGGCAGTTGCTATTAGTGATATGGGAAATATGATGGGAGCCTTTCATTTTGTTAAGGCAATAACTAATCATAACAAAGGAGCTCTAGCAAAAAATGAAGAGCTTGTTGCAGCAGGAGAAGAGCCTACAGAAACAGTTATCAAACCTATTGTAGGAATTGAGCTTAATGTATGCCTTGATCACACAAATAAAAGTCAGAAAGATAACGGATACCAGATCGTGTTTTTAGCCAAAAATAAAAACGGCTATCACAATCTTGCAAAAATGGCATCGCTAGCTTATACAGATGGTTTCTATTATGTTCCTCGTATAGACCGCAAAATTGTGGAGCGTTATAAAGAAGATCTTATTGTGCTCACCGGTAATCTATATGGCGAGGTTCCCAGCAAAATTTTAAACGTAGGTGAAAAACAAGCAGAGGAAGCTTTAATCTGGTGGAAAGAAACTTTTACAGACGACCTCTACATTGAAATTATGCGTCACGGTCAAGAAGATGAGGACCGTGTAAACCAGACATTAGTCGAATTTTCAAAAAAACACGATATAAAATTAGTTGCTACAAACAATACCTTTTATATCGAGAAAGAAGACGCCTCTGCGCACGATATTCTATTGTGTGTAAAAGACGGCGAGAAGGTTGCAACGCCAAAAGGGCGAGGCCGTGGTTATCGCTTTGGTCTGGATAATGAAGAGTATTATTTTAAGACTGCCGAAGAAATGAAGGTGCTGTTTACAGATCTCCCTGAAGCGATAAGTAATGTAAGTGAAGTTGTAGATAAGATTGAAGCCTTTGTATTAGCGCGTGATGTATTATTACCTGCATTTACAATCCCCGAGGAGTTTAGATTTGAAGAAGACAAACTGGACGGTGGTAAACGTGGAGAAAATAAATTTCTAAAGCACATCACATTTGAAGGTGCAAAAAAACGATATCCAGATTTAACTCCTGAAATTGAGGAGCGACTCAATTTTGAGCTTAGTGTAATTGAAAACACAGGATACCCTGGATATTTCTTGATCGTAGAAGATTTTATACGCGAAGCACGAAATATGGATGTTTCTGTGGGACCGGGACGGGGTTCTGCTGCAGGTTCTGCAGTTGCCTATTGCCTGGGAATTACCAATATAGATCCTATAAAATACGATTTGCTTTTTGAGCGTTTCTTAAATCCAGATCGTGTGAGTATGCCCGATATTGATATCGATTTTGATGACGAGGGACGAAGCCGCGTAATGGATTATGTTATCAATAAATATGGGGCAAATCAAGTAGCGCAGATTATCACCTACGGTACAATGGCAGCTAAATCTTCTATTAGAGATACTGCCCGGGTACTGGATCTTCCATTAGGGGATGCAGATCGCATTTCTAAACTTATCCCCAATATGTCTAAACTGGCCAAAATTTTTGGTCAAAGTGAAGCAGATCTTAAAAAGAAATTCCGTTCTGAAGATCTCGTCAAAGTAAATGAATTATTAAATCTTGCTGAAGGTGATGACCTCGAAGGCCAGACACTTCGCCGGGCAAGACAGCTAGAAGGCTCGGTACGTAACACAGGTATTCACGCCTGTGGGGTAATCATCACGCCAGATGATATTACAAATTTTGTTCCCGTATCTACAGCAAAAGATTCTGATTTATATGTAACTCAGTTTGATAACTCTGTCGTTGAAGAGGCCGGTCTATTAAAAATGGACTTCTTAGGTCTAAAGACCCTTACCCTTATTAAGGATACCGTTAAGCTTGTAAAGCATAAACATGGGATTGATCTTGATCCAGACAATTTCCCATTAGATGATGCAAAAACCTACGAACTTTTTCAACGAGGCGATACGGTAGGGATATTTCAGTATGAATCTCCCGGAATGCAAAAGCATATGCAAGCTCTTAAACCTACGGTTTTTGAAGATCTTATTGCGATGAATGCGCTCTATAGGCCTGGTCCTATGGAGTATATCCCAAGTTTTATTGCCCGTAAACACGGAGACGAGGAAATACAATATGATTTACCTGCTATGCAGGAATATTTAGAAGAAACGTATGGTATTACTGTTTATCAAGAGCAGGTGATGCTCTTGTCACAGAGTCTTGCAGGATTTAGTAAAGGTGATGCCGATGTGTTGCGTAAAGCAATGGGTAAAAAGATATTTGCTCTGCTTGAAAAACTAAAACCTCAATTTCTGGATGGAGGTGAGAAAAATGGTCATCCAAGACCTATTTTAGAGAAAATTTGGAAAGATTGGGAAGCTTTTGCTGCATATGCATTTAACAAATCGCACTCTACTTGTTATGCCTGGATTGCCTACCAGACTGCGTATTGTAAAGCACACTACCCTGCCGAATATATGGCTGCTGTATTGTCAAACAATATGAATGATATTAAGCAAGTAACTTTCTTTATGGAAGAATGTAAGCGGATGGGACTAGAAGTATTAGGACCTGACGTAAACGAATCGTTTAGAAAGTTTACAGTAAATGATCGCGGCGCCGTTCGTTTTGGAATGGGTGCCGTTAAGGGTGTGGGTGCAAATGCCGTACAAACAATTGTAGACAACCGTAAAGATGGACCGTATAGGTCAGTATTTGATCTTGCTAAACGTATAGATTTACGTGCTGCAAACAAAAAAGCTTTTGAAAGTCTTGCTCTCGCTGGTGGTATGGATAGTTTTACGACTACACACCGGGCACAATATTTTAAAGATGAAGGAGATGGTGTCACTTTCTTAGAAAAAGCGGTGAAATATGGTGCTAAATTTCAAGAGAATGAAAACTCTTCGCAGGTGAGTCTTTTTGGCGATGCCAGTGATGTGCAAATTCCGGAACCTGTAGTTCCTCCTTGCGAAGAATGGGGCACTATGGAGAAGTTAAGGAGAGAAAAAGAAGTGGTAGGTATTTACATTAGTGGACATCCACTTGATGACTTTCAAATGGAAATGACCAACTTCTGTAATGGAAAAATTAAAGATTTTAATAATCTCGACAATCATTTAAACCGCGAATTAACGATAGGTGGTGTCATATCTGATGTGCAACACCGCGTTTCTAAAAACGGAAAAGGCTGGGCGATGTTTACTGTAGAAGATTTTGAAGAGTCGTTTGAGTTTAGAATGTTTGGAGAAGAGTATCTTAAATTTAGACACTTTTTAATCCCCAACTCATTTATACACATGCGTGTTTTTGTAAAAGAAGGTTGGGTAAACCGCGATACAGGTAAAAAAGGCGACCCGCGTTTACAGTTTAATAACTTTATGCAACTGCAAGACGTGATGGAAACCTTTAGTAAAAAGCTCACTATAAATCTGGATCTAAAAGAGGTGCAGAGCAGTCGTATTGATGTGTTACGGGAGACGTTGTTTAATCATCGCGGGGATCACAACCTGCATTTTTACGTTTTTGAGTCTGATGAGAAAATAGCACTACAAATGCCTAGCCGTAAGAAGAAAGTAAAAATAAGTAGCGAGTTATTAAATGAACTCAAAGCACAACGGTTTAATTTTAAACTTAATTAGGTGCCTTTTATGTAATTAGATTTATAAGTTGGGCGTTACCCTGGCAGGTCGGGCTATTCGCTGCAATCTGCTTGTTTGCAAAGGCATTAAGCAGGATTTACGCTGCTATCCCTAACGCAAAACCTTAACTATAAATAGACATCTAGTTAAAAAAAATTTTAAAAATGCTAATAGCCTATTGATACTTATAAAATAACCTAAAGCGCTAAAAAATGAAATCATATTAATTAGTTGGGCGTTACCTTGGCAGGTCGGGCTATTCGCTGCAATCTGCTTGTTTGCATAGGCAACAAGCAGGATTTACGCTGCTATCCCTAACGCTAAACGCTTTTTTGTAAATAGACATCTAGTCAAAAAGATTAAAATGCTAATAGACTATTATTACTTATAAAAATATCCTGAAACGTTTAAAACTAATCTGAATAAAGAAGCAAGAATACCGCGTGAGGGATAGTAATGAAAAGCCCACAGCGAGGAACGAGCGCGGACTTGCAATGCATAGCCCGACCCTTGTGGTCACGCCCTAAAAGATATCATTACTCCTATCTCACTAACGCTCAAAATATTTTCTGAAGCATTTAAAATGAAATCACATTAATAAGTTAGGCGTTACTCTGGCAGGTTGGGCTATTCGCTGTAATCTTTGCTATAAATAGACATCTAGTCAAAAGGATTAAACTAGAAGTCACGCTCAAATATCTAATCTCCGCCTAAGCTGAAATTTAATTATCGAATCGATATTACTGATTAAATCATAGTCAAATCTAATTCGTTGATTGTAAGCTTTAGATAAATAATTGACTAATTTTACATTAATAACCTAAATAAAAATAAAATGGCACTAGAAATAACTGACGCAACATTTGACGAAGCTGTATTACAATCTGATAAACCAGTACTTGTAGATTTTTGGGCAGCTTGGTGCGGACCTTGTAGAATGGTAGGTCCCGTTATTGAGGAAATTAGTAAAGAATACGAAGGCAAAGCCGTGGTAGGTAAAGTTGACGTTGATGCTAATCAAGAATTTGCAGCAAAATATGGTGTGCGTAATATACCTACTGTTTTAATGTTCAAAAATGGTGAAGTTGTAGGTCGCCAAGTAGGAGTTGCTCCTAAAGCTACTTACACAGAAGCTTTAGAAGGATTATTAAGCGAAGCTTAAAACTACCCGTTCCTATAAAATAAAAAGGTTTGGCATTAAGTCAGACCTTTTTATTTTATAGGAATCAAGAAGTAGCTTAATTACTGCAGCCTGTTCTTTTATAAGCATATTTTGTACATATTGTTTATACTTGTTAGGGCGATTAAAAAAATTGTTCCGAAATTTATATGCTTCTTTCTAAAGAAGCTATTGAAACAAAAATTATAAAATGGAAAATAAAAAAGGAAAACCACAGGATCTTATAGATGCAAAATTATTGGAAGAACGTAAAGTTTTTCTTTGGGGACAGGTAGATGACAAAAGTGCAAAACACGTTGTAGACCGTCTTTTATATCTTGATGCGATAAGTCATGATGAAATACAGTTTTACATCAATAGCCCGGGTGGTTATGTAACTTCTGGTTTTGCGATTTATGATACAATCAAATCTATAAAGAGTCCGGTGTCTACTATTTGCACAGGTCTTGCTGCAAGTATGGGTAGTATCTTATTATCTGTAGGCGAAAAAGGTCGTCGCTTTATACAGCCGCACGCTCGCGTAATGATTCACCAGCCTAGTGGTGGTGCTCGCGGTCAAGCTAGTGATATCGAGATTACCGCTCAAGAAATCTTAAAAACTAAAGAGCTAAGCGCAAAAATACTGGCAGATAATTGTGGTCAAGACTTTGACAAAGTTATGAAAGACTTTAATCGCGATCATTGGATGGGAGCAGATGAGTCTGTAGCCTACGGGATTGCAGATGGTGTCATTTAGAACTATTAAAACTTCAAAACCGGCAATAAATTAATTTTACTGCCGGTTTTTTTATATTCAAAAAATGGATTTACAGGCACATCTTAATGCAATTTCGGGTTTTAATAATCTGGAGCTTCTCGCAGGCCAGGTAGTTGAGGGGTTCATTAGTGGAATGCATAAGAGTCCGTTTCACGGTTTTTCAGCAGAATTTGCAGAACATAAAGTTTATAACTCTGGAGAAAGCACAAAACATATAGATTGGAAACTGTATGCACGTACAGACAAGCTATATACAAAGCGCTACGAGGAAGAAACAAACTTACGCTGCCACTTAATTTTAGATAATAGCAGTAGTATGCATTATCCACTATTAAGTAATTCTGAATTAAATAAACCCAATAAAATTGCTTTTTCAGTACTAGCAGCTGCAGCAATAATGCAGTTAATGAAAAAACAAAGAGATGCGGTAGGATTAAGTGTTTATGCCGAAAAGTTTGAATACTACGCGCCAGAAAAAGGAAGCGAACGGCACCATCATATGCTACTCGACCAACTAAATACAATTCTTTCTACGAAAGATAAAGCTAGCGCCACAGATACGTATGCCAATCTTCATTTTATAGCTGAAAAATTAAAAAGACGCTCGCTGGTTTTTCTATTCAGTGATTTATTTCAAAATGAAATGGAGCAGGATAGAACATTTGAAGCCTTGCAGCATTTGAAGTATAATAAGCATGAAGTGGTCTTTTTTCACACGTTTGATAGTGCTACAGAATTAAATTTCAATTTTAACAATTCGCCAAAACGCTTTAAAGATGTGGAGACCGGAAAGCACATTGATGTATACTCAGACAATATAAAGAAAGAATACTCCACGGCGGTAAATGCTTATTTTGAGACTATTAAACTGCGATGCGCACAGTATAAAATAAAATATGTCGCTGCTGATATACAGCAAGGTTTTGCTCCTATCTTGAGTACTTTTCTTGTCGAAAGAAAACAGTTTTTATAGAATTTTAAAAAATTTTCATTTTTTGTTTGCACACTTAAAAAATGGGTGTATATTTGCACCCGCAAGAAAGGAAATGATCACCACTTCTAATCTTCAAAAGTTCTTAAAATATTTGGTCTGGTAGTTCAGTTGGTTAGAATACATGCCTGTCACGCATGGGGTCGCGGGTTCGAGTCCCGTCCAGACCGCTAGGAGTTATTCCAAATTCCTCTAAAAGCCTGTAAATCATATGATTTACAGGCTTTTTCATTTTATTTAATGTCGTTTGATATCAAATAATTCCATCAAAAAGGTGAGTGATTCGGTGAGTCTTTTTAAACTCAAAAAAGACTCACCGCGAAACCGTATAAAGTGTTAAAATAAAAGGACTTACACGTTTTCTTTAACACTTTTTAATTAGGACTTTTGTATTTTAAATCCCTCATTTAAAAGACAAAAATGATGGCAAGTTCTATTTCAATACTTTTCTATCCAAAAACTTCAGCTAAGAAATCATTAAAGGCAGCTACTATTTACGCGCGAATCACTGTAGATTCAAAGCGTAGCGAGTTTTCAACCCAACATAAGGCAACTGAAAAATGGGATCCCAAACTAGGAAAGATGACGGGTACTAGTGCAGAAGCTCGAATGGTGAACCGACACTTAGACGATGTTCGAACTAAAATCTATGAGATTTATGACCGGTTAATTCGAGAAGATAAGCCTGTTTCCGCTCAGATTATCCGGGATATCTATCAAGGTAAAGATGATGAGCAAAGAATGCTTCTAGAGCTATTTAAAGAGCATAATGACCGTATTGAGAGTCTTATCGGCAAGGGATATTCAAATGGCACCCTACAACGTTACAAAGCAGCCCGTACGCATTTAGAGAATTACTTGCTTTTTCTTAAAAAGAAAAATGATATCGCATTACGAGAAATTGACTATCAGTTTATATCTGGTTTTGAACATTATCTAAAATCTCAAAAGAACTGCGCTCACAATACGGCAACAAAATATATTGTCAATTTCAAAAAAATTATGCGCATAGCTTTGGCTAATCAGTTTATAGATAAGGATCCTTTCTTTCATTGGAAATCAAACTGGAAAACTAAAGATCGTGAGTTTTTAACTTCAACAGAACTAAATACGCTAGCTCAAAAAGAGTTCTCAATAGTGCGCCTGGAACAAGTGCGAGATATTTTTCTTTTTTGCTGCTTTACCGGCCTTGCGTATGCAGATGTAAACAAACTCTCCTCCGATGATATTATACTCGGATTAAATGGAGAACGATGGATTAAAACTAAGAGACAAAAAACGAATACGTTAAGTAGCATTCCCATTCTACCAACAGCCGAGCAGATTTTAAATAAGTATAGTGATCACCCGTGCAGATTGAAGGATAATAAATTATTACCCGTACTCACAAATCAAAAGTCGAATGCGTATTTGAAAGAAATAGCAGATGTCTGCGGAATTAGCAAAACGCTGACCACACATCTGGCTCGCCATACCTTTGCTACAACGGTTACTTTATCTCGTGGTGTACCCATGGAAACAGTAAGCAAAATGCTCGGCCACACCTCTATCAAGACCACACAACTTTATGCTAAAGTACTGGATTCGAAAATTGGAGCAGATATGGATCTTCTTAAAAAGCAAGCTCCAATATTAAAAGAATAAGTGTTTTTTAGCCTTAAATATGAAAACAGATATCACTCAACGTGTTAATAACTCAAGTTTTGACCTATTTCGCCAATTTTATCTGATGTTAATTAGAGTTACTTGAATGATCCACAAATTCAATTCAATAAATTCTGAAACCATTTAAACGCATTTCATTACAAATAATTGATTTTCAGTTATTTGTGAATAACTATTTATTAAAAATCTCCTATTCCTCTATTCCTATTTCTACTTTTATTTCAGGAATTCTAATAAAACAAACAAAGCGCTTTGTTCACTATTCACTTTCAAATCGAATACGATGAACACAATTAAATTAGACGAAAGGCTTGAGCGAATTGAATCGCTTTTATTAGCCAATAAGAAGGTACTCACTCTTGAAGAAGCTTGTGATTATACAGGTATATCCCGTAGCTATCTTTACAAATTAACTTCAACAGAAATGATTCCCCACAGTAAACCGAGTGGAAAGCTTATTTACTTTGAACGGGAAGAGCTTGAACACTGGTTAATGCAGAACAAGAAGTTCTCAGATTCAGATTTTAAGGAGTCTGCTGCGCATAAATCAAAAGAGGAAAGAAATTCATAGACCTATAAACCATAGCTATGAAAAATCACAAACTCTATCAAGTAGCAGATCCTAAGAAAAAGACGGTTTACGATTACACCATTGAGTACCTTTTTGAGAAGTACGACATTCTTTACAATGAAATCTCGCACGATTTTCAAATCTCTTTGAAACAGATAAAGCAATGGAGCTATCTAAATCTAAATTCACTAATCATTGAACTAACCAAAGCCGGGATAGATATCAGTACTTCTAAATTGGAAATTCTGATCAAATCCGAGCTGATTGATTCCTATAATCCGATAAAAGAATATTTTGAATCTCTGGAGGCTTGGGATGGCAAAGATCATATCGAGAAGCTCGCTTCATTTGTGCCGCTTTATGAACACGAAGTATTCGTTTATCATTTCAAGAAATGGCTGGTTAGGGCTATCAAATGTGCCTTGGAGCCTGCGTATTTCAATAAGCAGGCTCTAATTATCAGTCATAGCGGCCAAAGCTCAGGTAAATCAACCTGGTGCCGATATCTCTGCCCACCGGAATTAGCCGAATATATGGCCGAAGACATCAATAGCGATAAAGATGCGCGTATTCAATTGTGCCGAAATTTTCTTTATAATCTCGATGAGCTGGCTGTACTTTCGAAGAATGATGTGAATGCGCTTAAAGCTTTTTTCTCAAAGACCTTTATCAATGAGCGTTTGCCCTATGATCGTAAGAATACCATACTACCCAGAATTTGCTCCTTTATGGGTTCGACCAATATGTCTTCCTTTTTAAATGATGAAACAGGTTCTGTGCGTTGGTTGTGTTTTGAACTGATGGGACCAATCGATTTTGATTATAAGAAAGAAGTAGCTATTCGAGATGTCTGGAGTCAGGCTTATCACTTAGCCTATAAAGATCCCAATTTCAATTCGGAGCTCACCGTAAAAGATGTTAATGAAAATGAGGAGCGCAATCAGCGGTATACTAAAATGACCACCGAGCAGGAACTTATTGCCAAGTACTATGAAAAGTCTACCCACGAAAAAGATTTTGTAACGGCCACAGACATTATGGTGAGCCTGAATTGTCTGAATATACGCATTAGTCAGATCAATCTGGGACGTGCCCTTTCAGGCTTTGGTTTTCAGAAGATCAAACACCCGAAACGCAGGATTTACGGGTACTTAGCAAAGCGGAAGTTTATAGAATCGCCTTACGAACTAGGCTGATGAAAGAAAAAAGAATAAATCCTCTTACCATTCTACCACAAATCTTCTAAGACCCTATAAACAGTAGGCTCATTTGTGGTAGGATCTTAAGAAGTCATCTTACCACAATCCTACCCATCTTACCCCAAATGTGTGGTAGGATGGGTAGGATGAAAAAAGGACTTACCCAGATCATTAAGCCCCGTGTTTACTGGGATGGGTAAGATGGTAGGATGTTTTGGAATTTTTAAACTATTTACAGATGAAAAAAGAAAAACTATCGTGTGAAAATGCCCGAAAAATTCCCATCGAAAAGGCGCTGGAATTTTTAGGACACCTTCCCACTCACAATTCGGAAAAGGAAGCCAGGTTTCTAAGTCCCCTGCGGTCAGAAACCCAAGCATCCTTTAAAGTTTCCAAAAAACTAAACTGCTGGTACGATCACGGATTGGGGATTGGCGGGAACATCATAGATCTCATTTGTGAGCTTTCAAAAGTATCGGTGAGTCAGGCTCTAGAAATTTTAGCTCAACTTAAAACAGTGAATTACGATCTTTCAAAACAGCAACGTTCTAATTTAAAGGAATCTGGAATTGAAATCAAAGATGTAAAATTCATTCAACATCCAGCTTTATTACAGTATTTGACTAAACGAAAAATCAGCCTGACTATAGCTAATACCTTTTGCAGGGAGGTTCATTATACTATTGGTAATAAATATTGTTTTTCCATTGGACTCAAAAACAATTCTGAAGGATGGGAACTTAGAAACAAATATTTCAAATCTTCAAGCTCACCAAAAGATCTGACTTGGATCAAAAATGAATCCCAGAATTTGATGGTTCTGGAAGGAATGTTTGATCTATTATCACTGATAACAATCTATCCAAATTTAAAACGAGAAGCTGACTTTTTGATTTTAAACTCCATTGCTTTTGCAGACAAAGCACTTCCCATTTTAGATAATTATAAAACGATAGAGCTCTATTTGGATCGGGATGAGGCCGGAAGAAAAACCACAGCTTTCTTCTTGAATTCAACGCCAAAATGCATTGATAAATCTGAGTTCTATTCTGCTGAAAAAGACCTGAATGTCTGGCTGATGAAAAGGAAATAAAACTGATTTCTGGAGAGCAGGGCAAGATGTGTGGCTGTGGCCACAATCTTGCTTTGCTCCCGATGGTTGCAAAGAAAAAATACAAACGATGAAACGAGCACTTATCAAATTCAGATGCAGCGTATATGAGAAAAAACTGCTGCAGGTAAAAGCAAAAGCTGCAGGTAAAAGCCTTAGTGCTTTTTGCCGAAATAGCCTAATGGAACAACAGATCATAGAGCGGATGAATGAAGATTATATCAAGACCTATAAAATGCTGGTGAAGTATCACAACAACTTTAAACGTATTGGAAATATGTATAAAAAAGGGAATCCAAAGCTCAGTGAGGAAGTAGTTCTGGTGGCTGAAGAAATCAAGAAACATCTTAAAAGCATCATCCAATGATAGGCAAAGGAAGTTCCATATCTAGTACACTCGGAGCCTTGAGATACGGTAATAATCCAGATAAAGAAGCGGAGCTGGTATACAGTCACCTAATCATTGGAGATACTGCAGAAGAAATCACCAGAGAGTTTGAAGCGGTACAACACCTGAATCAAAACTGTGAGCGCAATACCTTGAGTTTTATTCTAAGCCCAACAGTTAAAGACGGAGCAAATATGAATAATGAGGATTTAGGCAAACTCACTAAAACCTTTATTCAACACATGAAATTACAAGACCGACAGGCAGTGGGGTATGTGCATCGCGATAAAGAGCATACCCACGTGCATCTATATGTTAATCGTATTGATCTAAATGGAAAAGCGTATAAGGATAGTTTTATTGGCAAACAAAGTCAATTGGCAGCAGAGCGAACTGCAAGGGAACTGGGAATTCAAACGGTAAAAGATGTTCAGTATGAAAAGAATCTAGCGCTCGGAAGCATCCGAAGTGAACTACAGAAGGCACACGAGCAAACTATTGGCAAGGAAGGAGCTAAAGATTTACAAACATACATCAACCGAATGCAGGAAAAACAGATTACAGTAATCCCGGTCATTAATAAATCAAAAGAACTTCAGGGTTTTCGATTTGAATATAACGGGCAAAGTTTGAAAGGAAGCGAAGTGCACCGATCGATGTCAGCAAGCAATTTATTGAAATCAATAGTTCGCCAAAAAAATGTTCTAATTGGTGGAAAAAGTATTCCTATAGCACCAAGTCTGGTTAAAGCAATTGCTAAAAGAGTAATCAAACTAGTAATCAATAAAGGAATTGGAATATGACTAAATTAGAAATCCTATCAGAACTGCTCGTGGAAGAGCTACACAGCTTTAAGGAAGAAGTCAACCGTCTAGAAAAGATTGAAAAAAGCCTAAAGGATACGTCAATAAAAGCAGATAGCACCCAGATAGAAAAGCTGATTGCGGATCATTTTAGAAAACTGGAAGTTGATCAAACTGCTCAACAGGAAAACCGAGAAGAAATATTGAAAATTATTAAGCATTCCCGGACGATTCCCAATTGGCTTATTGTACTAGTTCTAATTCTTTTTCTTTCACTAGCATTTGCTATAGCTTACCTCTTGCTGCACTGATTCAAAAATAGAATTAATTTTTTCTTTCAAAAAAACCTGTCTTTAGCGAAGGCCTTTTCGAAAGAAAAAATGATGGGAAAGGTTTGGGGTTTAAATCGAAGAGTTAATTTTTTAAGGGTTTTCTCACGTTACGGAGTTAACTGTATCTAACGTTCCGGGTTCAAACGCTTAAATCGCATTTAATAGGCTTGTAGGTAGTACGTTTGGGCAGTTCATTGATAAAAGAAATTTCAATAATAGGCCTGCTCCCCCGTTTTTAAAAAATATCAAAGCGTTCTCTGCAGTTTCAATTTGATACACCTGCTGTGCTATTTACATCTTGAGGTGTTCGTTAGCCGGCATTTGATCGGTGCGTTTAGCAGCATTGGGAATGGCATTAAAATATAATTTCCCTGCTCCCCTTCTTTAATAAGTCGCAACTTATTCTTTTTTAAAAGAACTGAAAACTTCTCATGAACACCCGATATGGAAATACGCTTTTGATTAACTCTAAAAATTTGATTTTCGTCATATTTACCATTTGGGGAATCGTAAGGAGTGATGAGTGTCGCTTTCCAAATAGTAAACATGCGTTTTAGACAGTTCCAGCTATAAGAGTCTTAGCCTTCGGCAAGAGTTCCCTAATGCATTGTTGGGCAACAACCCAAAATAATCATCTTATCATTATACATTTTTTTACAGATCCCGTGTTTATTAATACCTTTAGGCAATACATTGTTAAAGAAGGGGAATAAATAGAGAGATTGATAGACTGCTTCGATTTTGGCAGCATTAAACTGATTGCAATTTTATCTTTAGTATTGAGCCAGTTTTCTAAATAGATAAATTCAAAACTTCGATTGGATCTTTGTTCAATTAATTCAGCTTTTTCTATTTTGAAGAAAGCTCTTGACATTCTCATAACTTAATTTGTTTGAGTTTAAGATTAAGCTCTAAACCAAGTATATCAATGTTTTTTTCTAAAGAATCTAAATTTGGATTCGCTTAATCTCGCTCAGTTTTGTACAACGTGTTCACGCTTACATATGCCAGATCAGCGATATGTGATTGAGTAATCTTAAGAGGATCCCACGCCGTTCTTTTAATGGATTTCCAATCTCGAAATTTCGGGAGGAGTCTTTTGCTAAATGAAGAGAAATTGAGTGAGTGAATTGAACATTCCTATCACCATTTAAGAGTATAATCGACAATTTCCTTTTCAAATAAAAATATAAATAATAGATTATTTTCATAATTAAAAGCCTCCTCGTTTTTAAGAAGGCTTTTGATTAATTAATAGTATTGCTTAATTAGAAGGAAAAACCGTATTTGAGTTTAAACCCAAGGGAAAGAGTTTTAATCTCGTCTACATTTCCGACCTGAGTGGTCAGCACACTATTGCCTGTAAAATTTACTTCAGGCTCCGCTTTGTACTCCAGCAAGCGGTTTGATTTGGTATCTTCAAATACATTGATGAGTCCGTAATCTACATACACGCTTAAATACACCAGACTCCCCGTGCTGATCGGTAATTTCAGCCCGGTTTCTAAACTCAGCATCACATTGGTTTTAAGATCAAGCTCGTCTGCTTCCCAACTGTAGCTGCCAAAGTCTCCAAACCCAGCAAAACGTGGCGCCTCTAGCAAAACATCGTATTGCTCATAATAACCCGAAGTAGTCAGACCTGTAGCTCTTGATTTGTATTGGCTGTCAACAACAATACCTAACTTTACCCCTGCCAAAACAAAAAACCGATTGTTACCGGAAGTCTCGTATTGCCCCAAAATCGGGATTTGAATGTATCTCGCCTTCTGGGTTTCCCGATAATTAGTAAACTGGTAGCGGAACTCAAAAACTTCCGCTTCTGAATCCTGAGTTACATAAGCCGCGTTGATTCTATCAAGCTTTGCATTACCTCGATAGGTTTGCAATGCAAAGCCAGTCCTTAAACTCCATTTCGGTGAAAGGTAATACCCGTATTCCAAGCCAAAACCAATCCCATCATCCAGCGCTGCGCTGTTATCTACCCCTTCATATTCCAATATGGAAACAGGCCCGTTTATGTTTACCAGCACCTCATTGTTTTGCTGCCCCTGCAGCGGAAGGGATCCCAGTCCTAAAACAAAGAGTACTCCTTTTAATCTATTCATTTGTATAATTCTAGTTATGAAAAACTTCATCTGTAGAGGTTGATTTAGTTAACAATAAATTGAATGGTTTGGGTTTGTTTCTTGGTCTCACAGACCAATACGTAAACTCCTGCTTGAATACCCGCTGGCATCTGCACAGTTGTGCTAGAGCCACTGGTGTAAAAAGTGTCAACAAGGGTGCCCTGAAGGTTATGGATGGATATTTTCATATCTTTAAGCTCTTCCCTATCAAATTCAGCAAACAAGGTTGCCGAGGAATTGGCCCGTACCGGGTTTGGGGCCAGGTGTATCTTGCCACTAGCCTGCAATTCAATGTTAAAAGCACAGGTGCTCAGCACATCCCCTCCTGCAGTGATTAGCTCCACGCGGTAGCTCGCAAACGGATCAAGCATATCTGTTGATAAATCTCCTTCTGAAAAATACTGCTCGTTGCCTATTAGTCTTCCGTTTTTATACCATTGGTAGCCGGTAAAGCGATAGCCGCCATTAGTCTGCGAATTGTTATTGACCACCAGGGTATTGTTGAACTTTTGCACCACGATCTCTCCAAATAAGAAACGTTTGTGAATCTCGATGGTATAAGTTCTGCTCACCATCCCATCTTGCGAGGAAACTACCAGCGTGGTGCGGTAGATACCCGGCTGAGGTACCGGTACACTGAAGGTCTTCGGCATATTGCCGGTTGCATTGGCCTCCGTCTCGTAAGTGACGTAGAGCGTCTGCACGTCTTCACCACAATCAATGACATAGGTAATTATTGCATCGGGATTGAGGTATTCAGAGTCTCCAATAGTCAGGCGTGTGATGGATGCATCTGCACTGGTTACAATAAACTCCTGAGATACGGGAGTTGCGGGCTGGTAGTTTTCATTGCCGGCCTGAGTAGCAGTTATGGTAATGATACCCGATTGTACCAGGCTTACAAAACCAGATTCACTAACCATTGCTGCCGGTACAGTTGAACTATACGTGTAGCTATAACTTACCGGTAACCCGGATGAAGCCGTAACTTGAAGCTGAAAATCAGGATCCGTTTCAAGGCTTACCATAGGAAGTTCATCAAAACTGATGATTTGTGAAGCTTGTTCAATGCTAAGGCTAGCCGTTAGTATTAAGTCAAGATAGTAGGGTCTGGTTACCACAGCCTCCACAGTATAGACACCAGCGTCTATTTTCTCATTATTGGTATAACGTACCGTTGCATCTGTAGGCAGGTTATTTACTGCAAGAGCATGAACCGTCCCATCGTAAGTAAAAGATTCATCCTCAAAAGTAATCCCCTGCTGTGCACAACCAGTTACGGTTACAACTGCAGTAGCTGTGCTTACATTACCATTCGTATCCGTTACTGTTAGTGTTACCGTATTTTCTCCCAAAGTAGAACAAGAAAATTCTGTTTGATCAATTTCAAGTGAAGCTATACTACAGTTATCATACGAACCATTGTCAATATCACCTGCTGTGATTAAAGCCGAACCATTTGCATCAAGATTTACTGAGATGTCCCTGGTTAATGCCAAAGGAGAAGAGCTATCTATAACCTCAATGACAAACGAAGCAGTTGCTGTACAACCATTAGCATCGGTTACCGTAACATCATAAGTGCCGGCCGTTAAACCTGATAGATCTTCGGTGGTAGCACCGTTACTCCATAGATAAGTATAAGGTGCAGTTCCGCCAACAACAGCTAAATCAATTGATGCGTCGCTGCCTCCATTACAACTTACTGCAGTAGCAACGCCACTGGCTGAAAGTATAGTCGGTTCATTTACCTGTATCGAAGCAGTTGCTGTACAACCATTAGCATCGGTTACCGTAACATCATAAGTGCCGGCCGTTAGACCTGATAGATCTTCGGTGGTAGCACCGTTACTCCATAGATAAGTATAAGATGCAGTTCCGCCAACAACAGCTAAATCAATTGATGCGT